>CEQY01145133.1_pt1 | contig 13603 bp, 2 predicted proteins | sample 361391 | NCBI WGS metagenome assembly CEQY01 (sample SAMEA2621075, study PRJEB7988) | marine metagenome | isolation source: saline water (ENVO:00002010), including | reverse complement strand
TTCCAATCTGTCATTCTTTCTAGATAACTCTTGAATTGCACCGTGATGTAATGCGAATATCTGGTTCTTGTCTAATGTATGGAAATCATTCACCTCTTTCCCGTAAAAGAACACATTTGTATATTGTTGTCTAAATTTAAACCTATTTGTTTTATTACCAGAAACATCTCTTTCACAGTCTATTTCTTCGCATACTTCTTCATTGCCACTGGGGTCATTACTCATATAAAATTTACACCTTCCAGTAAAATTTTCAGGGGACATATCCAGGTCAGGAATTGTTAAAACAAGGTTGTCCCATTGTGGATCTGCTATAATACGTATTTCATCAGGAAGCCAATTATTTTGTAATGAAACCGCATTTGGTACAACTTTCATAACTTGTTGAGCGATAAATCCTATGGTTTTTTTTTGTCTTATACGCATAGGGTCAATATAATGATATTCTTTACTTTCCAGTGCGTTTACTAGTTGTAGTGCTCGGTCATCATCAACATTTGAAATATTCGTTTTGATACGAGAATCACTTGCCATGACATATCCTGCTTCTGCCCATATATTGTGACTGGTACGAATACTAAATTTTCCAGCTTGGCTCCCTGTCCAATTTGAAGATGGACCACCAAGCTGGACGGCGTTCTCCTGCCATCTTAAATATGATCTTACCGGTGTACCATTTGCTAAATCCATGGCATACGTATCTACATGAAGAGGAGCATTTGGTGAATTAGTTCCAATACCTATATAACCTTTCTGGCTTATTCGCATTGCTTCACTGAAAGTTCCTTGATTTGTTGTAGAAAATGTGAGTGCGGTACTTCTTTCTCCAGCTGCACTGGAATGCGTGGAACTTGTGTGAGGACAGCAGACTGACGCAATTCTGGTAATTGGGTTATATTGACCTTCACCATTAGACAATTTAAAATCTATAGAAATTGGACTCCATTCATAAGCATTACAATCTTCAGCTGGATTATTATGTAATGTTAATAATGTTTTATTACTTGTATTATTCATTCCTCTATTTTCTGTTGATGTTATGTTTAGCATACTATCAGGTGATGTTGTCCCAATACCGACATTACCGTCACTGTCAATTAGCATCTGTTCAATTCCGGAATTTGTTCGAAAACTTATACCATCATATCCAGCAATACATATTCCATCTGCATGAAGACCATCATGAGCATGTGCAGTTATAGAGGCATTATAAAGATGTGCATCTGAGTTGTTGGTGCCGTTTGGTGTGAAATTTGGTCTAAAAAATATTCCGCGTTTACCTGTGTAAAATGGACTATATCCATCATCTTCAGAAGAAGTTGCTCTAATTAAAATATTACCATCAACATCTAGTTTTTCAGTTGGATTTGTTGTCCCAATACCTACATTACCATCTTCTTTTAAATATAACTGATTATAATTGTTATTAGCACCTAATATTAAAGGATTCCCACCTTGAGTTAATATATATGAATCTCCATCATTGTTTCTCTGTATATATATAAAATCTGTTCCAGAGGTAGAATTGCTGATTCGTATACTACTACTATGATGTGAATCGCCGAGAATATGTAATGCCCGTTCTGGAGAACTTGTCCCAATACCTACTTTGCCATTGCTTCCATCAATAATAATCGTCTGAGTACCTTCACCATTTTTCATTACAATTCCACTAGGATCTACGGTTGTCATTATCAATCCATCTTTTACGTCCATTTATCTATATATATATGTTAGATACCTAAATGTTGTTTTATTAAACTAATTTCATTTTTAAGTTCTGCATTTTCTGCTTGAAGTTCTGCAATTTGCGTGGTTTTTATATCATTTTTCCTAGATAACTCTTGTATGGCACTATGATGCAATGCAAATATTTGGTTCTTGTCCAAAGCATGGAAATCATTAACCTCTTTTCCGTAAAAGAACACATTTACATATTCTTGTTCAAACCTAAACTGGTTTGTTTTATTTCCTGATGCGTCCCGAACACATTCTATTTCTTTGCAGATTTCATCATTACCACTGGGGTCATTACTCACATAAAATTTGCACTTACCAGTAAGATTTTCTGGAGACATATCCAAGTCAGGAATTGTTAAAACAAGGTTGTCCCATTGAGGATCTATGAGCACACGCATTTCGTCAGGAACCCAATCTTTTTGAAGTGAAACAGCATTTGGAACAATTTCCTTGACTTCTTGTGCTATGAAACCGATGGTCTTCATAGGTCGTCTACGCTCAGGGTCAATGTAATGATACTCTTTGCTTTCTAGTGCGTTTACTTGTTGTAAAGCACGGTCATCATCAATATTGGAAATATCGGTTTTGATACGGGAATCTGATGTGCCAATAGTATATGCCGAATATACAGCCCTTTCAGCCCAAATAGAAATTTGTATAGTTCTCGGTTGGGTGATATGACTGGACCCACCTTGGTCTGCGGGCGTGCCCTGACCAATCCAAAAATAAGCAGACCATGACTCGCTCGGTTGAGGGTTGGGATGACCATAGACTTTTAATGGGTAATCAGGCGTAGAAGTTCCAATACCTACAAAACCATTGTTATTATTAATACAAATACCGTCAAACGCAGTGCCTGGTCCAATATGTAAAGGATAACTTGCAGTGGTGTCATCTCTAATTTTAAATTCAAACACCTTATCCGTGGTGGATTGGCTTCTAATTGTCATTGCCGCATTATTAAGTGAATCCCCCTTAATTTCTAATGGTGCAGTAAGTCTAGAACATGTAATTGTGCCATCTACATCCAAGTTGCCATCTACATCTACTTTTACTTTGTTTTTCAATCTCACAGGTTGCCCATCTGACCGGCGTACATAATATTTTCTGATTCCTTGTGTGTAGGTTGAAGTGAAATCGTACCATCTCTCTGTCCATGTAATACCTCCTTCTCCCGCCGGCATGGAGTCACCATCACGGTTAGAATAAAATATATGTGGTCTTAAATTGGATATAGTTGGATTTGAATATATTAAGTGTGGAAATGAATATGCACTAGATTTTTTAACACCAACTTGTTGGTTGTTAACATTGTCCAATGTTGTTTTAAATGTTTCTAAAGCAGTTCTATCAAAAATTAGCCATCTTTTACCACCTTCTTCCCAAAATAGTACTTCGTCATAATCATAATCACTAACATTTCTGGAATAAAAATCACCGATATTAAGGTCATCAGTAATATAACTACCTGAATTTATCATAAAATGAAAATTATCATCTTGATGATTAACAGTAGGTTGATATGTTTGTCTTACTATGTACCATCCTCCACTATTATCTATAGTTTGCCCATAATTAGAGTTTCCATAGTAATTATCATATTGTAAATCAATATTACCATCAAACCCAAGCTTGTCAAGTTCATTATTTCCGGGGTAAATGTTAAGTGGTGCAGTAATATGCAAATGGTCGAGTTCTTTTTTAATCATAGTAGGATATGGTTTAGGGTTTGTTGTAATATTAGTAGAGTCACGAAAGAATATACTCAACCCTTGATGATACATAAATGAATGATTATAGTCAGTAGATACTAGGGTTTGCTCTGCTCTATAAAGATGAAATTGAGATGCAAATGAATTATTAAGCCGAGGATGCGAGTAATCCTTCCAGGGAGAAGGATTAAGTGTGCCTTCATTAAAATAAACCGTACTATTGAATATATTTTCGGTGCCGACCCATGAATAGACATGTGTAATATGACTCACATTTGAAGAACTGGCTTTAATAATTGTCGTGCTTACTAAAAGGTTCGTGCCTCCATCGCTCCAGCCACTATGACTCGAATTTACATTAGTTGCTATTGTATAATCTAATATCCACCAAACACGTTGACCATCACTTGCAATACTAGTAATTAAAATTTCATCAGGTGTAAATGTTAATTCACTGGTAGGACGGCTGAAATGCGGTGAAACCCCTTCAATACCACTATCTTGTGTAAAATTTATGCTATTGCTATTAGACGTGTATTCATCAAACGCGTCTTCACCAGGTGGTTTATTTTTCATCAGAGTCCATCCACCACCAGCTCCACTATCGACATTCCATGTTCCGTCGTTATTATTAAATATAGTTCCCTGTGGATGGGTGTCTTCAAATTTGATTTCGCCATTGCTTCCATCAATAATAATTGTATCCGTTCCAGATGCATTTTTCATTACAATCCCACTTGGGTCAATTGTCATTTCTCCTGTATCTCCCTTTAAATCCATTTATCTATATATATATGTTAGATACCTAAATGTTGTTTTATTAAACTAATTTCATTTTTAAGTTCTACATTTTCTGCTTGAAGTTCTGCAATTTCGGTTGTTTTTGCTACATTTTCTGCTTCCAATCTGTCATTCTTCCTAGATAACTCTTGTATGGCACTATGATGCAATGCAAATATCTGGTTTTTGTCCAAAGCATGGAAATCATTCACCTCTTTCCCGTAAAAGAACACATTTACGTATTCTTCTTCAAACCTAAACTGGTTTGTTTTATTCCCTGATGCATCTTTTACACATTCTATTTCTTTACAGACTTCGTCGTTACCACTGGGGTCATTACTTACATAAAATTTGCATTTACCAGTGAAGTTGTTGGCAGACATATCAAGGTCAGGTATAGTTAAAATACAATTATCCCACTGTGGGCATGTGATGATACGCAATTCGTCTGGAATCAAATTTTTTTGAAGTGAAACAGCATTCGGTATAACTTCTTTGACTTCCTGTGCAATAAAACCGATTGTCTTCATAGGTCGCCTACGCTCAGGGTCAATGTAATGATATTCCTTGCTTTCTAAACGATTGACTTGTTGTAAAGCACGGTCGTCATCAATGTTGGAAATATCAGTTTTGCTACGAGAGTCACTTGAAGACACGAACGCTGTTTGACACCAAATGCTGTTCGATGCATACATGGAATAGTAGCCGAAACCGTAAGTGAAAGGGACATTGTCGTTCGTCGGTCCTGCATTACCACGACCTCTAAAATCGTCCCATCGTGTGCCATCAGCCTGACCTATGTCATAATAAACTGATTCCCTTATATCCAATGGAAATTCAGGTGTGGTTGTCCCAATGCCGACAAAACCTTCCGATGCTATTGTCATAATATTATTATGATTACCAGTGCTAGTATCCCATATTTTTATTCCTTTACTACCATTATTAGATATAAAATGCATCCTAGTATGTTGTTTTGTGCTGATATTTCCTGAATTTGTCCAATAGTCATATTCTATTCCCATAGTTTTTGATTCATTCTTAACAGTATGGTGTTCTGTAAATTCACAATAATTATATGCGTTGTATTCATAGTATGCTCCTGTGGTTTGGCATATATTTGCAGGTTCACCTTCAACAATAGATTTAATATGTAATTTTTCCTCAGGTGAGATTGTCCCAATACCAACATAACCTTCATTTGTAACTATTAACCCATCTGTACCATAAGTTGAGTTTCCGGGGTAAATACTAACTGGTGCAGTAATGTGCAAATGGTCTGTTTCTTTTTTAATGAGAGTGGGATATGGTTGGGGATTTGTATTAGAATTTCTTACAAATACAGATATACCAGCACCAAATCTCGTGTATGTAAACGAAACAGATGTGTTATTTGATCTATAAAATACTTCGGTCAGACCGACATCATAATGACTTAATCCAACTAAATCACTAGTACCGAGTGAAAAATTACCACCAGAATCTCTGTAAATAGCAAGATGTTGAGATGTTGTAGAATCATGCGAATATTTGATACCATTGTTTATTTTTAACATTGCAGTAGCATTAGTGTATTGGACATTTCTTTGTGCATCGAATACACCATAATCTATTACCCACCATTTACTATCATAATGACTATATATTAATATTTCATCATAATTAGTAACCGGTGAAATTCTATCAAAATTACCAAGATTAACAATATTATGAACAAAAGTATTTCTATTACTATCAAAATCTAAATTTGTATCCGACACAAAAGTATTACCATCTCTGGAATGTCTAACTAAATACCATCCACCGCCTGAAATGTTATAACCACCTCTTAAAGATGGACCAAACCATGTTTCATTTGAATGAACAGTAGTGTCTTCAAATTTGATTTCGCCATCATTTGAAATTTTTAATGTTCCAGATACATCTAAATTGGCACTTGGGTCAGCTGTCCCAATACCTACATTACCTTCGCCATTATATATAATATTTGCTCCACTGACGTCCCAGCCAAAATCTTGTGATTGACCACCTTCAAATGGAGTGCTATCTGATAAATCAATCACCAGACGGGATGTTCTTCCTGTTAATTTCAACCGAGCATCATTAATATTTACAAATGATATATCAGTAGGCTGCCTTAATGTATTTTCTGATACTAACCATGAAGACGATGATGCAGGAATTAAAACATCAGAATATGATGAATCATTTGCTACACCAGTGCGTTTATCAATTATAATACGACCATCACCGGAAAACGTGAAATCGGCATCATGAACTTGCATCTTATCAATGGAATTAGGCAATTTAAGTTTGCTTTCTGATAAATTCCATATACCGCCTCCACCACCGCCACCGCCTCCACTTGATACAACGTTTCCGGGCATCCAAACACCAGAAAGGTCATTCCATACTAATGCTTGTCCATCATTTGGAAAAGCATCACCACTCACATCAACACCAGACAAATCGTCTAAATCAATGATAATGTCTTGTGTGCCATTGAAACTCTGACCGGCAATCTCTCTGGAAGTTTCAAGTTGCGTTGCTGACGTGGCAAGAACAGGCGTTCCTGTAGCCCAATTATTGTTAGGATCATCCCATATCAATGGATAACCGTCCATGTGTGAAACTAAATGGTTTACATTATTTAAATCGTTCATATTAATAACAACATTTTGCGTGCCATCGAAAGTTTTTCCAGCAATAGTTCTAGAAGTTTCAAGTTTAGTTGCTGACGTGGCAAGAACAGGGGTTCCTGTAGCCCAATTATTGTTAGGACCATCCCATATCAATGGATAACCGTTCATGTGTGAAATTAAATGGTTTACATTATTTAAATCGTTCATATTGATAACAACATTTTGCGTGCCATCGAAAGCCTGTCCGGCAATAGTTCTAGGAGTTTCTAATGCAGTAGTTTGTGCAGATAAAGATGCAGTAGATGCATTTCCTTGTAAATCTCCCATGAATTTGCGATTAGGGTCAATTAAAGAAACATCGCCAAAAAATTCGACATTGTTATTGGCCGAAGCATTATCAAATTGCATACGTTCATATATCACTTGGTTTTCGTTTTGTGTATAAAAAATACATTTATGGCCACCTCCTACATCATATATAATTCCTGCACTTTGTGTATTTGTACTTCCTAGATGAACATGACCAGTTGTCTGAGCTTTTTCACCTAATATTAATTTACTTGACCTTGTATAGGGAGATGAAAAAACAACATCTAAATTTTTGCTTTCCTGGCCTTGTTCAAAAACAATCATGCTATTTTTGTCTGGATTAACAATAATACCATTTTTAAATGTTTTTTTTCCATTAATTTCCTGATTTCCATCTTGTCCTGATGGCGGTGCTGGTAATGCGGTTACCATTTCACTTAATGATGCATCTATAATTCCAAAATCAGTATCAACCGCAGAATTTCTTGCATTTATTTGGTTATTTAAATTAGTAAATGTTGTTGCTACGCTTTGAAAACTTGCATCTACAACTTGAAAACTCGTATCTACAACTTGAAAACTCGTATCTACAATATTGCTTCTTTGGTCAATGCTTGTATTTAATGCTGAAAATGTGTTTTCAACCGAATTGAAACTGGCATCTACTTGATTGGCACGTGTTGTATTTGCTGCATATAACAATCCAAAACTAGTATCAACCAATCCAAAACTAACATCTGTTCTGTCTTTCGCCAGACCGAAACTGATATCAGTATTTGCATTTAATGTTGCAATATCCGTATAAATATCACCTGAGACATTCTGTACAAAATGAGTTGTTGCAATATTTGTGGTATTATCAGTTGAATTGTCAGGACAGCTTCCAGCAGTAGCGGTGCCAACAATAGTAATAGTATTGGCAGAAACATCTGTAATTGATGCACGACCATCTACCATTAACATATCAGCTGCGTCTTTTGCAACACCACCAATACCAAGGCGATGTGTGGTTTTCAAACCATTTCCATTTTCGTCAATTAATATGCCACTATTAACATCAGCACTAATATCTAATTCATAATTATCATTAATCATTAGAACACGATTACGCAATGTATCCCATTTATTCCCTGCAGCACTAACTTTCAAATTATTAACATCAACTGCACCAGAGAATATTTTAGTACCTTGTATGGATTGCTCAATATCATCAATACGGACAGCATTATTAGATACTTCCATGAAAGCCGTTTTATCAGTTAAAGTAAGTGTTTCATCATCATCTTCCCATGCATCATCAGCAGAATTACCAAAAAGATGAAACAGCTGTATATCGTTACCAGAAATACTAGCATACCCAGGAATATCAGTAATTCTATATCCAGATAATTGTCTTGCATATTCTAACCACCCTGATGCAGATATATCAGAAAATGAGCTTCTTGAACCACCATCCTGATAATTAAAATAACTAGTAATAAGGCTCTCAGTGATGTGTCTAAGCCGATATGGTGGTTTATTGATGTCTCTATTTTTAAAACGAATCTTTCCCCCAGAAACATTTATTTTGTGATTTTCACCAATCCAGAGAGAATTATCACTAATAAAAATATGTCTGATTTTGTTACCTGCCGCACCAATATCATATTGTTCATGTGTATCAGGTATAATATGACCGCCCATTATTGTCGTCGGGGCACGTAAAGCACCAGAAATATCTCCAATAATATCTTCTGTGAATGTTTTTACACCAGTAATTGTCTGTGGGACATCATTTAGTGTTCTAACACCCTCATTAGAAAGGTCTGTAAATGCGATGCGTTCATGTGGTGTCATAATTGTATTAGCACATAAGTCTATTGAGCCATCAGCATTGTACATTAGTACTTTTCCTACATGTGATGGATTGAATGAATTATTTGGATTAATAATTTTTAAATTGCTGACATCAACACCTGTGTTAAATGTTTTTACACCAGTAATTAATTCATTACCAGTAAGTGAAACCTTAGTGTTGATACTAACATCAATATTGTGACCAAAGCTTGCGTCATCATAAATAGCGGCAGAGAGAAGCGTAATAGTACTTGGGTCTGTTACAGACCATGTAGGTTTGTCTCCAATAATTGAATTGAAACTGTTGTCAATTGTTAAGAAAAAATTTGCATCATTACCAATAGCGTCTGCAAGTTCTTTAAGTGTATCTAAATCTACCCCAACATCAGCTTTCAAGAGTTCAATGTTATTTTTAACAAATTCAGTAGTAGCAACACGATTTGAGTTATTATCAGATGGCTCGGTTTTGTAAAGCACTTCATTTGTGGTAGTTAAATCAATATTAGAAGTTGGTGCAGTAATATCTAAACTGTCAAATGTGACATTTTCGGCAAACTGTACAGTACCGTTAAATACTGTTGTTCCACCAGCTATAATTGGATTATTAAAATTAACATCATTATTGAATGTTTTAATACCATTTACGGTTTGTGTTGTGTATGTATCAAATAAAGCAGGTGAACCCTTAATAAAAATTTTATTACCTGCTTGACGTGAATTGTTTTCACTAGAATCATAATACAAATAAGCAGGTATGTCAGCGGCATATATATTAGAAAGGTCTAAATCAATTGTAACATGAGTGGGTGGTTCAGCAACAGAAATATCTCTGCTTGAAATAGTGGTATGTGAATATACTTGGGTTAATCCAGAGTCAGTGTAAAACTGTAATGGTGTATCAAGACTGAAACTGATATCTTGAATAAATCTGTATTTATTTCCATATGTTAATTGTAAAATAGGTTGTATATTATTGTTAATTGTAAAAACGCTATACGAAGTATCAATACGATCAGTTAGATAATGAATTGAACTAATATCTATTTGAATAACATCATTTGTAATATAATCAAGTTCGGCATTTTTCCTGAGTGTATTTGTAAATTTTTTGCTACCGGTTATCTCTTGGTCGCCCGAAAGATAAACACCATCAGTTACGGTACCAGAATTACCTGTTAGATCACCATGAATTATATCTGTGAAGATAGTAGAACCGCTAATGGTTTGTGATGATACATTCGGTTTACCAGTAATATCTTTGAATAAAACATTGGGAAGAGAGAGAACACCTTCCCCATTAATAGCAATATCATTTAAATTCTCTCCAGATGGTAAAATAACACCACCTATTTTTTTAACAGTAGCAGGTTTTAATTCATTAATATCATTAATAACGGCATCAACATATTTTTTAACAAAGCTACCAGATGCAGCATAACCGAAACCAAAATCGTTTCCTTCGGCGAGTTCATCAAAAACAGTACTTTCTACTGAAAATGAAATATCTCTTACATATATGCCTTCTGTGAAGGTTTTTGTACCACTAATATCTTGGTCACTGATTGTGTATACACCATTTCTAACATTTGAAATACTACCTTGAATTTCTGATGAAAATGTTTTTGTACCGGCAACATCTTGGTCACCTGTTGTTGCAACAAAGTTATCAGATATTTTACCAGATAATCCTTCTAATGTAGAGAGAGCAGCAAGTGAAACATTGCTGTTCCCGCAAATATCAAATCCATCTGAAGTTAATGAAATTCTACCATTATTACCACAAATATCAATACCATTATTACATAAATCCATATGTTCGTGAAGTGCATATTGTTGTAATCTGATTTTAGGATGACCATAACCAAATGTAATATTACTATTAACTGCATCATAGCTAATTCCTAAACCGCTGGTTGTAGTTGAAGCTGTACTAATTGTAAATTTTTGCCCTTGATTAGCCATATATAAAATTAGTATATTTAAATATATTAATTTATAAACCTAATTTAGCCTTAACTGCTGCCATATCTGTTTCAAGTGATGCAACTTTTGCTTTCAATGCAGTATTCTCTCTAGATAACTCTTGAATTGCACTGTGATGTAAAGAAAATATTTGTGATTTGTCTAATGTATGGAAGTCATCTACTTCTTTTCCATATAAGAATACATTTGCATATTCTTCTTCAAACTTGAATTGGTTAGTATTATTACCAGATGCATCTTTTTCGCATTCAATTTCTTTGCAGACATCATTGTTACCACTTAGGTCATTTGTTACATAAAACTTGCACTTACCGGTAAGGTTTTCTGGTGTCATGTCAAGTTCAGGTATGGTTAAAACCAGATTGTTCCATTGTGGAGAAGTAATAAGACGCAATTCGTCAGGAACGAATTCTTTATTAAGTGAAACAGCATTAGGGATAACTTCTTTTACATCCTGAGCAATGAAACCGATAGTCTTCATATCACACTTACGTAATGGGTCAATGTAATGATATTCTTTGCTTTCTAATGAGTTGATTTGTTGTAATGCAACACCATCATTAATATTGGAAATATCTGTTTTAATTCTACCATCACTACTTACCATTAATAAACCAGTGCACCATGTTATTGAATTTTTGAAACTTACATTACGATTATTGGTGCTATTCGAAGCATGAACTCCTGAACCACCTGATAAATATTGATGATTAACATTATTACTTGAACCATAAATACTGTCTGATATTTGTAGCGGAAAATCCGGAGCTGTAATACCGATACCTACATTACCTCCCGTATAAAATGTTTTAGTACTATCATATTGCATTAAATTACCATTAAAACTAATATCACCATCTGGTTTTAACAATAATATACTATTAAGGTTTATGCCATTGGAGTCAGAAATGACTAAACTATTATTTCCACAAATATCAATCATTGTATCGATATTATCAATCGTAATAGTTTTTTCAATACTATCACCACTTATAGATACGAATTTATTGTTAGAAACATCGGCAGTTATTGCAAGATATTTACCAGATGTCTGTGATGTAGTAGAACTATATAATGGTCTTCTGTAAATTGCTGGTTTGTTAGATGTTTGACCAGTATCACTCCAAGTGGTTCTAGTACCATACATATAAATTGTACTTGCAATTGCACCGCTATTATTAGGCTCGTCACCAGAAAAATTATAGTATGACCCCAATCTAATATCACTTAATGGTAAATAATTACCAGAACTACCACTACCATTATTAAATGTTGAATCAGTTGTCCAATGAACTCTAACGCCAGCACTTGGTAAAGGAGTAGTGAAATAAATAGTTAATACTTTTGCATCAGTATTTGCAGGAGAATCTGTTGGGGCATATCGTGTACCACTTGCAGGAGTACCATCCCATGACGCACTTCCACTTGCTCCACCAGCCGATCCATAATCATTATAACCATAACTCCATTTCCAATTTTCTACATGCCATGTTGTCACATTTGCACCTGTATTTTCCGTAATATAAGATGTAACATTATTACTATCACTTTGCAATGGGTGAACTTTGTGAACATAAAGTGGATTATTACTTAAGTCAGTTACCCAAATTTTTGCTGCTTTATCACCATTATCTTGCATTGATTTATGCATAAATAATTTTAATTCAGTTACATCAGTTCTGTCATAACTAATAGTAAATGAAAGCCGATTGATACTATTAATTGTGTTTCCATTAGATGAAGCTGTTGTTCCATTTGCAACTAACCATGAATATGTCCATCCGTCACTTTTATCTTCGTCTGTATCATATGCCAATGTTGGCAAATTATCTTCTGTTCTAACATTCGTTTCAACAGTTATACTGGAAGGTCTAGTTAAATAATAATTCATAATAGTATTATCACCCCAATACCAATGAGAAGTTTCGGGTGCAATTGGATATGCTTGGTGATATTGTCCATCATTATTATAAACACCTATCCAACTTTCTGTGCTACTTGGTAGTGTTAAAAGGTATTCTTGTTCTTGTTTTGATTGTGCAGGTGCAAGATATCCTCCCGCCGCTCCAGAGGTAGTCACATGACTGGTAAAGCTAGCACTTGAACTATTATATGCATATTGATAAATATCTAATGGTGATGGACCCGTTGTCCATGTAAGTCCTTCATCACTTGCATGTGGAACACCAACATCTTGTGTTTCTCGTGTATCTGTATTATTACTTAAATCTTTTGCAGTATCACTTCCGCTAACAAAGGCTGTGCCGTTTTGTGTAAGTGTTCCTGTAAAATTAATATTATTAAAACTAGAATCTCCACTAAATATCTTATTTCCAGATATTGTCTCATTTCCTGATGTTGCAACTTTTGCATCTAGTACTGTTTGTAGACCAGATGTCCTTGCAATGGTAAGGTCACCATCAGTAATAGTTGCCTGCTTAGCATCAAGTGCAGTCTTAATTTGTGCAGAAGTAGAAGGATTAGTGTTATTAGAACTAGGAGCATTAAATGTAAGCGTAGGCTGCTTGGCATCGATAGCTGCTTGAAGACCACTTGTCCTAGCAATTGTAAGGTCGCCGTCACCAATAGTTGCTTGTTTAG
>CEQY01017593.1_pt1 | contig 13613 bp, 12 predicted proteins | sample 361391 | NCBI WGS metagenome assembly CEQY01 (sample SAMEA2621075, study PRJEB7988) | marine metagenome | isolation source: saline water (ENVO:00002010), including | reverse complement strand
GAAATAAAGGATAATTACACATTTACTCTCTCAGTTGAGCCTGTGGAAATAGGTGTTGTTGGACGAGAAAATATCGAAATCTCAGTACTTGGAGAACCTGATGACGGACCCCTTGGCCTTGGCCTTTCTCAAGGGCAAATAGAAAGCGGAGTTTACCTTATTGTAGCAATATTGTTTGCTGGAATAATGTATCGAGCGGGGAAACCGACAATCGATCAAATGGTTGAATCAGGTAGAAACAGAAACCGTGCCAAGTATGCCGAGAAACTCATTGCGTCTAGAGAGCAAGGGTTTACTTCAAGTAGTGCATTTAGTGTTAATCCAGTACCTTACCGTTCAGCAAAACTAGAATGGTTTGTGTTAGTACCAATCACCCTAGGTTTGTACGGTCTTTGGATAAATTATCGCATGGCAAATGAAATGAAAAAGCACGCAAATGTTGGGCCAGGTGGCGTTAAACACCTAATATTCACAATAATTCCACTACTGAATATCTATCGTATGTTCCAATTTGTTGGAGAAATTAGGCAACTAGAAGAACAAACCAAGCACTCAACTAAACTATCTACCTCTTCGCCGTTAATCTGGTTACTATTAGGAGTTACAATATTCCCAGCATTGGGCGTTGGTGGCTTTATTGTCGGGGCATTAGCATTGCTGCCAATCTTCCTGCTGCTAGGTAATTTAGTAGCTCAAATATTGGCTTATGCAATGTATTACCTAATCTTCTGGTGTCTTGCAGCATATCCGTTCTACAAGATTTGGCAGATGATGCAAGAATCACTCAATGCTTCATGGGCAATATGGTTCGGCAAAGTTTGAGTTTAATTAGTACGCAGGCACCCGGTTTTTCCAATTGTCTTTGTTTCAAAAATTTTCAAACATTTGGCAACCCTTATTGGGGGGTAATTATTGGAATGCTTGCTAAGCGTATGCTTTGCACTGGGTGAGCGAATGTCCGGACTAGAATCAGTGCCAAGTGCGTACCTTTCTATCGGCTTTTTGACAGTTGTCGGAATACTAATGCCGTTGACCAATTTTATCATCACGTGGGTAGTTCGACCTAGAGTGGATCCGGCGCGTCCTCACATCACCAAATCATACCTCTTGGAGGGCTATGAAAGAGATCACAGTTTGTACCCTAGAAGGTTAACCACCTTCGAGTGCGGTAGTGAGCCTGTTGGCGATGCAATGATTCAATTTCACTTTCAATACTACTGGTATGCGATCATCTTCCTAGTTTTTGATGTGGCTTTCATGTTCTTAGTTTTGGGCGGAATGGTTGCTTCAGATGCAACAGCCCAAGATTTAGCAGATAGTGCTAGAAGCGGCGCAGTGGATAGAGCAAAAGATGCTTTAATGGTACTTTCAGCTTACTTTGCAATCATGTCACTTGGCGTATGGTACGTCTTTAGAAAAAGAGGTAGAATTTACATCTGAGGTGAAATTATGGCAGATACAGGAGAAAATTTTGCAGCATTCAATAGTCGTGCGTTGGTAGAAATGGTCGGGGGAGTAACCGATGAAGCACTCAAAGCCACTAAAATAAAACAATTTTTGAGCGTTCTAGCAGGCCGATTTTTCAACTGGGCTGGTAGAAAATCACTATTTACTCTTCACTTGGGAATCAAATGCTGTGCTATTGAAATGGCTGCTGCAGCAACCCCTAGATTTGATGGAGATCGTTTTGGAGTACTATTCCGTTCGTCTCCAAGACAATCAGATGTTTTGCTGGTTAACGGTCCAATTTCAAAGAAATTCGCTGACAAAATTGTCAGACTGTGGGAGCAGATGCCAGAGCCAAAGTACTGCATAGCAATGGGCGAATGCGCGATATCTGGTGGCCCATATTTCCAATCCTACAACATCTTGGAAGGTGTTGACACAGTTATTCCAGTAGATGTTTACATCCCTGGATGTCCACCTAGGCCTGAAGCCCTAATCGACGGTTTTGGCTTACTACGAGAGAAAATAATCAGAATTGGTGGAGCGCCAAGTTCCGGACGAGATTCTGAGAAGCCGATTATTGTGGGTGATGAGTAATGGGGATGGCAATAACACTTGAGCAGAATGCAATAGCAGTTACTGAATGTGCCGATGCAATAAATGACAAATTTAGCGGCACAGGCATCAGTGCTGATATTGTCCAACATTCCAATGCCAAGAAATATTCTTTCGTAAGAGTAGTCAGTCCACCACAACATTGGCAAGCACTTGCTAAGTGGTTGAAATTCGATTTGGGGGTAAATTACTGCTCAATGATTACCGGCACGCATTACCCCGAAGGTCCAGATGAAAGGGGATGGGGTCTAGCATATCACCTCCTCAGACAGCCAATTAGCAACCAAATACCTGATACTAATACAGTTTATGTTGCAGAGAAAATGGTTGGTTCGCAAATCCCGGTTGAATTTGAGGTTTTGATCAACTTACCAAACAACGACACCCCTTCAGTTCCAACCGTACAGCACGTTTGGGTTGGCGCTGATTGGAATGAAAAAGAGACTTGGGACCTAGTGGGAATTCAATTTGAAGGGCATGAGAATATGTTCAGGGTACTAAACCCGCTTGATAGCCCAGATGGATTTCACCCATTACAAAAACAACACAAAATTCGATATCATGATTATAATGAAATGTATGACGATGCTCAAGGGTTCGTTAGAAAACCAGCCGATGAGGGTCGGGTAAAGTGAGGTGAGATTATGGCACAAATGTGGATTACTATGGGCCCCCAACATCCAATGACGCACGGCTTGTGGACACTGAGAGTAAAAGTCGATGGTGAAACAGTAATCGATACAGAAGCAGAACTTGGATACATTCACCGAGGTGTAGAAAAAATCTGTGAAGCAAGAGACTTCACACAAGTTACGCCATATTGCGATCGACTATGCTATGTTAGCGCTATGACTTGGTCTAATTCTTACATCTATGCTGCAGAGGATTTACTTGAGGCAGATGTTCCAGAAAGAGCAGAGTATATTCGACTTATCTCAGCAGAATTACAACGATTAGCCAGCCACCTGATGTGGCTTGGAGCATTCGGCCCAGACATTGGAAATCTAACTCTAATGACTTGGTGTATGAGAGACAGAGAAATGTTCCTTGACTTATTGCAAGAATTAGGCGGCTCTAGGATGCATTACAATTACCCACGAATTGGCGGAGTAAAGCGAGATATTCCTGTTGGTTTTGCTGACAGAATGATTGCTAAGGTCAAATTGTTCGAAAAGCGAATTGAAGAATATGAAATGATGCTAGACGAGTCAACAATTTGGTTAGTCCGACTTCAAGGAGTTGGCTATTGTAACGCAGAAGAAATGGTCGAAGCCGGTGTATCTGGCCCTAACGTTAGGGCGGCAGGTGTCAATTATGACGTGCGCTGGGCTCATCCGTATTCGGTGTATGATGAAGTTGATTGGGAGCCAGCAGTTGAGAAACCCACTTCGGTCAAAGGGGCAGATTGCTACGACCGATACCGAGTCAGGATTGAGGAAATGCGTCAATCTTGTCGAATGGTACTTGATGCGATTGAAAAAATCCCAGGTGGTAAAAACACTAACTATGCTAGTGGCGATGAAATGATTTACACAAAGGCACCAACCCGAGCTCCTGAAGGTGCAACAGGATTCAGTAACTATGAGTGTACTAGAGGAGCATCACAATTTTACATTGAAGGTGGTGGCGAAGGTAGAGGTAAAAAGCCTTACAGGCTATCAATCCGTTCGCCAATGTTCATCACAATTCCATTCGTAGCTAAGACAATGATTGGGTACAAAGTGGCCGATATCCCAGCAATTATGGGTAGTTTCGATCCATGCATTGGAGAAACAGATCGCTGAGGTGAAGTTATGGATGACAAATACGATCTAAGGGGGCTATTATTCTCAACCTTCGAAGATTTAATTCCCAAAGTTCTAGAAGGTACTCCACTGGAAGATAGTTCGGCACAAATTGCGTTTGGTCTTGCAACATTCGCAGTGGTAAATATTGTATTTTTGATGTTGTTCTTTTCCCAATTCGCCATATTGTGGATTGAGCGTAAAGCGGTTGCTAGAATGAATGACCGACGTGGCGCCACAACTGCATTGCGTTCTTTATGGGTTGGTGAAAATGGTGTTACTGCAGGTGAATGGTGGAATATGCTGCCATTTGGCTTGGGTAAACCAATAGGCGGGCTAAACAAATTTCTAAACAAAAAATTTGGTAACCAAGATGAAAAATTCGCAACAGTTGACAGAGTCAATAACCGGTCGTGGATGGGGTATTCGATATTCCCAGGTTTCTTTCAAAATGTAGCGGACGGTATGAAATTTTTAGTTAAGGAACATATGGTTCCTCAGCGAGCCGACAAACTAATTTTTGAGGTGTCACCATTCCTTATCGTATCCTCAACATTACTGATTTTGGGAATAATTCCGTTGTCAAGTGGCATGTATGCGACCAATCCTGAACTTTCAATTCTTTATGCAATTGCAATCTTTGGTATTGCTCCAATTGGTGTCTTCTTCGCTGGTTGGTCTTCTAATAACAAGTATACCCTAATTGGCGGAATCAGGTCAGCAGCACAATTGACAGCTTATGAAATTCCATTGCTATTGACATTATTATCGGTTGCCGTACTGTCTGGGACATTCAACATCATCGAAAGCGTTCATTTCCAACATTCAGCAGGTTCTTGGAATCTATTCTTGATGCCACTAGGAGCTGGACTATTTCTGCTCACTATGATTGCTGAAGTAGAAAGAGTGCCATTTGATATGCCAGAGGCCGAAGCAGAACTGGTTGAAGGCTGGTGGACTGAATACGGCGGTATGAGGTTTGGTATGCTATTTATGGCAGAGTACATCAGAACCTATGCTGCATGTTTCCTATTCACGCACTTCTTCTTGGGTGGATGGCACCTGCCATTCCAAGGATTGATTAGTCAAATTCCGCTTCTAGGAGATGCGTACTTACTGATTCCTGGCGCAATAGTTGTACTTCTCAAGGCATGGTTAGTATTCCTAGTGGTATTTGTTTGGGCAAGGTTTTCACTGGCTAGAATCAGAACCGATCAAATTTTAGAATTTGGCTGGAGAATCTTACTGCCATTAGCAGTATTACAAGTTGTATTGGCAGGCGTATACCGTCTGTATCTGTTTGACCCTAACGAAATGAAAGATACCGCCGCTGGTGGCTGGGCATGGGACGCATTTGGCATTCCAATGCTAGTTCCAATCTTAACCACAGTTGTCTGGTTAGGAATCTTTGTCCTATTCCTCAATGACGAGGATAAGAGTGGAAATACCGAACGTATGTTCCATGTGTATACAGAAAAGCCTGCGGGAACCTATGTCCCGGGGCAGGAGTGAGGTGAAAATATGCCAATGCACCCCCATGCAAAACCGAATTTTAGAAACCTATTTTGGTACCCGTTTAAGATAACGCTGATAACCGCCCTGAGAACCTTCCCGATTTTCGGTAAGTTGTTTGGCAAGCGTCTTGCAATGGGCTACCACAATACATCTCACCCGGAATTCCTCGACGACGGATCAAAAGCACGTGCAGATAAAAATAGTCAATTTAACGACATTTCACAGCAAGAATTTGCGCCCGACCGTGTTACCTCTGACTTATTCCCTACCTTGTGGAAACCTCAAACTGTCCAGTATCCATATGAACGATTAGAGGATATGGAGCCTTGGCTATTCGTCCCGGGTAACTACAACGGCAGAATCGGCGTAATTTGGGAAACTTGTACTGCCTGTAAACTATGTGTTACGGCTTGTCCAAACGACTGTCTGCATATGACTACCGAACTGCGTGTTGACGTTTTAGACGGCGCAGATGGAGAGCATGAAGGATTCGGTGCGGAATTGGAAGTTGGCGGCTATGCTGCGCAATTAATCCCCGAAATAGCAGAATCTTCCGATGACTTCAACCATGTCACAGCCCACTCTGATACCCCCGACCAATGGAGGTTTGCCGAAGTACTAGACCTATCTGGTAACACAGCAATGGTTCGATGGAACGATTCGGGAATCGAACAAGAGATTGAACAAGCTGAATTATTTGTTGCTGATGACCAAATTGTTTCTGGCAGAATTGACTTAGGGCGTTGTATGTTTTGTGGCTTATGTATGGAAGCTTGTGGTTTCACTTCCTTCTTCATGACTAATGAGTACGACGGAATGTCCGGCTTTACCCGTCAAGATTTGTGGTTTGATGCCAGTAGAACTAGAGTATTACCTTCCGTCCATCAAGAAGCAGTAGATGCCGAGCTAGCCAAGCGCGCTAATAAAGAGAAAGACAAGCGTGCCAAAAAGGCAGCTAGGGCCGCAAAGGCTGCTGCTGAGGAAGGTGCCTGAGATGGATGTCGCAGGTATTGTCGAAGCAGGAGTATTTTTCTTATTTGCCACCATTACCATTGGTGGTGCACTGGGGCTAATACTTGCTCAAAGAGTGGCGCACTCGATGTTGTCACTCATTTTCTGTTTCATGGCAGTATCTGGGATTTTCATTCTTTTAGGTGCGGAGTTTTTAGCAGCAATACAGATTTTAGTCTATCTTGCCAGCGTTGGTTTGGTAGTTCTATTCGGTATAATGCTGACTAGAAGGCAAATATTGGAGGAGGATTTTGAATGAAGTTCGTATCCTTAGTCACCAGGATTGGCCTACTTGCTTTGGCAATGATTTTGATTTCTGTACTTAGCGCTGACGAAGTTTGGGCTAACTCTAGTGATGACCAACCAACAACCAACGGACTTGCCGACTCACTACTCAATGACTGGGCTTTGCCATTACTCATTGTTGGAGTGTTGATGGCAGCTTCTATGATCGGTGCGGCATATCTGATTAGAGATGAGCGAAGAGAAAATCTGCTTTGGGAGTTTGGAGGTGAAGAGGAATGATAGATCCAGCATGGGTTTCTGCTCTCTCAGCCATATTATTCATCATTGGACTTGGTGGTGCATTTACTCGAAAGAATGCGATCATCGTTTTGATGTGTATCGAATTAATGCTCAATGCTGCTAATATGCAATTTGCCGCAGCAGCAGTTCACCATGGTGACCCAACAGGATGGATTTATACTATCTTTGCAATTGCCATAGCGGCGAGTGAAGTCGCTATTGGATTAGCAATTTTCCTTGCCATGTATGGTAAGCACGAAACGATATCACTAGACGATGTAGACGTCTTGAGGAACTGAGGTGAAAATATGGCAGGAGCAGGCTCAGACACAATTATCGACAGTGAATTGATGCAATTTGCACCACTGATTGTTCTTCTTCCAATGCTAGCATTCCCAGTAATTTTATTCCTCGGGCGTGTTTTCAACAGGAACCCATTTTGGAAAGACACCATGAAAGAGGGGGGCATAATTGCTTTGGTAGTAATGGCATCAAGCCTAATTATCTCCTTGTTATTAATCAAAGACCACATCGGTGGATTTGCCAGTATGAAAGATTCCGTGGATTTCCTGTGGTTAAATTCCAGTGTTTATGAAAGTGGCAGTTTAACATCAATCTCCTTTGGTTTTGGAATCTATATTGACCACATCACCGTAATGCTATTGTTCGTCGCATCGTTCCTTTGCTTATTGATTAATATCTTCAGTATAGGTTACATGAATACTGACCCGATTAACGATAACCGTAATCATAGATTTTACGCAGAATTTGTATTATTCTGTTCCGGTATGCTAGGTATGGTGCTAGCAGATTCGTTCCTCTGGTTGTTTATCTTCTGGGAAATAATGGGTCTTTGTTCTTACCTACTAATCGGATTTTATTATGAAAAGCCAAGTGCTGCTTATGCAGCAAAGAAGGCTTTCCTTACCACCCGTATCGGCGACGTATTCCTAATGATTGGACTTGTAATGATGTGGGATTTATTCGGTTCTCTAGATTATACAGTGGTATTTGATGAAGCAAATATTGCCGCTGTAGCAGCTGAATCCTCAAGCACATTACAGTGGGCTCTTGGAATGATGTTCATTGGTGCAGTTGGTAAATCAGCCCAATTCCCTCTACACGTATGGTTGCCAGATGCTATGGAAGGGCCAACCCCTGTCTCAGCGCTTATACACGCTGCTACAATGGTAAATGCCGGTCTTTACTTAGTAGCAAGAATGTTCCCATTCTTTGGTGCAGAAGCCTTGCAAAATGATTTAGTCGATCTTGCCTTCATCATCGCTTTAGTTGGTGGAATTACTGCGGTAATGGCAGCAGCAATTGCCTTTGTCCAGCATGATTTGAAAAAGGTCCTAGCATATTCAACTATGAGTCAATTAGCCTACATTTTCACCGGTCTAGGTTGTGCAATGTTCCTTGCTAATACCCTTGATTGGCAAACAGATAGCGATGCTCACTACATTGTAATTGTCGCCTTTGGTGCTGCATTATTTCACTTGTTTAACCACGCAATGGCCAAAGGAATGCTGTTCATGGCTAGTGGTTCAGTAATTCATGAAGTACATCATGCGCACCATCACTTACACCACCATGATGATCATCACGATGATCACGGTGAGCATGACGACCACCACGACGACGAATTTGATGCTCAATCAATGGAAAACATGGGCGGATTAGCCTCTAAGATGCCACTTACCGCCACCGCAATGTTGGTTGGTTCTGCCTCGATTATGGGTCTGCCACTGATTGGTGGTTTTTGGTCTAAAGAAGGAATAATTGCCAATGCATGGAGAGTTGCTCTAGAGGACCCTCGTTTCTTCTTGCCAGCAATGTGTGTTCTTGTTGGAGCTGGAATGACTGGTTTTTACATGTCTAGAATGTGGCTTAAGACGTTTGCCGGTAAACCAAAGACCGAAGTTGCTGCCCACGTTGGTCAGACCAATACTTGGATTAAAATCCCATTATTTGTCCTAACATTTGTCACGCTGTCAGCAATTTTATTTGCTGGAATGGGCTTTACCCATTGGGCACCAGACAGCGAATATGGCTTAATGTCCGAAAAGAGTCTACTTGATGGTATCGTTTACGAGATGAATCACGCCTTTGCTAATGGTGACGCATTCTTCTTCGTTCTAACATATGTAGCAATTGCCATTGGCGCAATATTAGGGCCTGGACTTGCGCTTTCGCTATACGGTGGTAATTTAGCCGAAGGCGAGAAAGTTAAGCCATGGATGAAGCCAATTATTACCCTAAATGCTTGGGTTCACGGTCGTTACAACTTCGATAACCAAGCAATTGCCAACTCTGGATTATCTAGGGCACTTGAGAATAGACTCTACTTCGATCACTATTACGACATGGCCATGCTCAAGATTGTCGCAGGATTCTCCGATAAATCGGCAGAGACGGACAAGAATGTGGTTGATGGAGCAATCAAAAAGATTGAGACTGGAACTCAATCGATTTCCAAAGTGGTTCGTTCCATGACTACAGGGTCTGCTCGAGATTATATTCTAATGGTCGCAGTTGGAACGTTAGCGATTTTCTTTTTGCTATGGGGGGTGGCTTGATTGAATGACTTAATTTCTATCCCGTTGGTGGCGTTCCCACTGATTGCCAGCATGATTTTACTAGCCTTCGTGTCAAACGGTAACGCTCGAATGCGGGCTCGTTTAGTTGGGCCAATTAGAATGGCCTGTCTGATATTTTCATTGTTGATGCTCGCTCTTACTACAGGTATGTTCTTTAGATACTTTGGTGATGTAACTTGGATGGATATAGGCTTCAATGAATATGAGTTTGAGCATAAGTATACCTGGGTGGAAAGTCTTGGAATAAATTGGGCTGTAGGACTTGATGCACTATCTTTCCCTATGGTTTGGCTAACTACTTTCTTGCTTCCTGTTACCATAATTGCCACTTGGAATGAAAAACATGGAGCAACCTATTTCCCGCTACTATTGATGATGGGTGGTGCACTAATTGGCGTATTTGTTTCACTTGACTTATTCATGTTCTACGTATTTTGGGAATTAACGCTAATTCCAATGTTTTTCCTTATTCTAAAATGGGGCGGCAAGGATCGAAAGTATGCTTCTCAGAAGTTCTTCATCTACACCTTTACTGCCTCAGTGGTAATGCTGTTAGGACTAATCACCCTGTACTTCTTACAAGATCCATACAGCTTGGCATCATCAGGTACGATGACTGGTAGGAGTTTCTCTATTCCCGAACTGATAGATAATGCAAGAGCGAACAATATTGGAGACAATTGGTATCTAGGCGCTCAAATGCAAAAGATACTATTTGTTATGCTGATGATCGGATTTTTGGTTAAACTGCCAGCAGTCCCATTCCATACTTGGCTGCCTGATGCACACGTACAAGCACCAACAGGTGGCTCTATGCTGCTTGCTGGAGTAATGTTGAAAATGGGCGCATATGGAATGTTTAGGCTACCAATTAGTTTGTTTCCACATGCATTATATCATTTCCAACTTGCTTTGATGATAATCGGTATGATTTCATTAGTGTGGGGAGCAATAGTTTGTTTGGGCCAAACCAATCTCAAGAAGATGGTCGCCTATTCATCAGTTTCACACATGGGAGTAATTCTAATCGGAATTGCTACAATGCAACCAATGGGTTGGGCTGCAGCCCTCTTCATGATGTTTGCACACGGAATAATCAGCCCAATGCTGTTCGCAGTCTGTGGTGCGTTCAAACATCATTACCACAGTATGGAAATCGGGGCAATGAGAGGTATGGCAAAACATTCTCCATGGCTTGCAACATCGATGATGTTTGCATGGATGGCATCTTTAGGGCTGCCGCTACTTGCCGGATTCGTCGCGGAAATAATGATGCTAATCGCCCTTTGGAAAATGATTTCTCTTGATGGATGGAGTATTTGGTGGATGGTTGGACCAGCGCTGGTTTTAGCCCTAACCGCAGCCTACTATCTATGGTCAATGCAAAGAACAATATTTGAAGGTGGAAAAGATACTCAACCTCCAGAAACTATGAAGGGACAGGCAATTCCAGATATTAGTAGTTCAGAAAAATTCGCTATGCTAATCTTGGCGCTATTCACAATAATCTTTGGTGTTCTGCCATGGATTGCACTTGACATGATGGATGATTGGACTATTCAAGCATTTGAGGGCTTAATAATCCCTCTACTAAAGGGAGGTGCCTGATATGTCCACTGTAGAAAATATTGAGCCATTTAGTGATGGTTTCATATCTGCACTATGCCCTGAACTGATAATTTTTGCCGGTCTTTTAGCATTGATTATAATACCAAACCTCGGTAAAGGTACTGTCAGAATACCAGGTACTCAAACCAGAGTAATGTGGTTCCTTGGTGGCGAGAGATTCAAAATTACCAGTAATCCAAAAATGCCTGCATGGATTGCTACAATCACTTTAGCTGCAGCATTTACGCAAACCGTGTTATCGTTCCAAGATGGTGTTGATAGAACTGCTATTGTTACTGAAAGTGGCACACAATTATTGTTGGTAAATGGTTTTAGTAGAGTATTTGAAATGATATTCTTCGGTGCACTTACTCTTGCAGCATTTGCCTCCATGAATCGGTTAGAGGTCAAAGGAATAGGTCCAAAATTGTCAACAGATAACCTGTATAACAATCGCCGTCAAGCAGACTTCTATATTCTAATGCTTACTTGTGGCCTAGGTATGTCTGTAGTCGCCCTTGCTCAAGACTTGTTTGTCTTATTCATTGGTCTTGAATTAGCGTCATTCTCAACCTATGTTTTGGTTGCCTTCTACAAGGAATCAAAGGTTGGTACTGAAGCTGGAATGAAATATTTCATCGTTGGTTCAGTAGCATCTGGAGTTGGTCTTTATGGCCTTTCAATGCTTTACTTATGGGCTGGTTCTTTACAATTTGATGTCCTTGCGGCACAATTCGTCATTAACGGTACAGACCCACTTCCACTGATCGGTATCGGCTTTGTATTGGTTGGGTTTGGCTTCAAAGTTAGTGCAGCGCCTTTCCACTTTGCTGCGCCAGATGCATATGCCGGTGCCAGCAGCCCAGTTGCTGGTATTCTGGCAACAGCAAGCAAGGCAATGGGGATTATCGGACTTATCAGAATGCTGTTAATCGTTGCCTCACCTGAGGCAAGCGAAGACGGGACGGTATGGCTAACTCTGCTTGGAATCATCTCCCTAATCACTATGACATGGGGTAATATTGCTGCCCTTGGCAGCACCAATCCTAAGCGTATGCTTGCCTACTCCTCAGTTGCTCATGCAGGATACATGCTTGCTGCAATAACTGCAATTGGGGCATGGAATTGGGATGATTCACTTGCTGGAGAGCCAGGTGAAGCAGCCGTTGCCGTACTAACCGCAGTAATCTTCCATCTTGTGGTTCTTGTTGCGTTTAAGCTTGGAGCCTTCCTAGTCCTCTCGTTATTAGAGTCAGATGGCGATGCATCACGTCTTTCATCGCTTGGTGGTTTAGCAAAGCGTGAACCATTCCTCGCAGTTGCTATGTTTGTCTTTATGATTTCACTTGCAGGCGTACCGCCACTGGCAGGATTCGTTTCTAAACTTCTAGTGATAATGGGCATAGTCAAGGTGGCCGTCGGTCAAATGGGTGCTGAGATTATGGCTGGCGGAGATTATGGTCTTGCCGATGTCCATTGGGTTTGGTGGTTAGCCCTTGCTATGATAATCAACTCAGCAATTTCGATGTTCTATTACCTACGAATTGGAGTAGTTATGTTCTTTGAGGAGCCCGAAGAAGGCAGAACAGGTCCGCTGCCACAGGGATGGCAAGTAAGATTTGCAATACTAGCCTGTTTGATGGCCACACTATTCATGGGAGTTGCTAGTGATCAATTACTAGAAATTTGTGAAGTTGCGGCAAAGAGCCTAAATTATAGTTGGAATTAATCTGCTTCCATGTGGTCAATTCAATAAGGGATGTCGATTAGGCAGGATGAGTGAGACTCAATGGGTAGAAGGCACGAAGAGAAAGTCGATGTAGAAGAATTAGCCCGTCTGGAAAACCCAGAGGATGGTTCTACTGGTAAGATTCGTGTCAAAATGCCAAACCGTAGAATCAATGAGATGTTTGCTTTAGCCGACCAAATCCTCGGCGGCAGGAGAGTGTCAATACTTTGCGAAGACGGGGAAACTAGACTTGCTAGGATTCCAGGTAAGATGCGCCGTAGACAATGGGTTAGAGAAGGTGACTTGATAATTGTCTGGCCATGGGATTTTCAGGATTCAAAGGCTGATGTAAAGCACAGATATACCAAAACTCAAGCAATGTACTTATCGAGAAAAGGAGTTCTGCCAGATGATGTTGATATCTTTGGCATGAATGTAACCCCTGACGAGGATGATGAGCATGATGATATCTTTGGAGTTATGGACGCAGAAGAAGATGACGTAGTTGATGACTCTGATGATGATGTCGACGCTATGTTTGGCGATTCTGAAGAAGACGACGATGTTGATGACATGTTTGGTGACGCTGAAGCAGAAGCATCCGAAGCAGCACCAACAGAAGATATCGAAGAGCCCTTTGTCCCTGTTGAAGAATATCCAGACTCCGGTGATGAGGGTGATGATGATGATGATGACATCGATATCGACTCATTATTCGGCTAAATAACAGCCCAGAGGTGGTCGATTGAAAGACCGAAAAGAAAACTGGGACGAACTTGC
>CEQY01035032.1_pt1 | contig 13623 bp, 12 predicted proteins | sample 361391 | NCBI WGS metagenome assembly CEQY01 (sample SAMEA2621075, study PRJEB7988) | marine metagenome | isolation source: saline water (ENVO:00002010), including | reverse complement strand
AGAATGGAAATAAAACATTTTATAGACTATATGACAATAAAAACTTTTATATAATGTACAAGCCAAAATTTTGGGAAAAAGCTAAAAAAGATCTCAGTAAAAGAGATAGAAAATTAGAAAAAATAATAGAAAATTACCCTAAAGATTTTCTTTTCTCTAAATCAGATCCTTTTTACACAATCTCAAGGTCTATAGTAGGTCAACAAATCTCTGTAAAAGCAGCTCAATCAGTATGGGATAAACTTGAAAAAAAAGTAGGAAAAATTACAGCTTGCAAAATCAATAACCTTCATTTTATGACACTAAAGTCATGTGGTTTGTCACGTCAAAAAATTACTTATCTTAAATCTTTATCAGATGCATTTATTAAAAAAAACATAGATCCTAATAAATGGTCAAATTTAACCGATGAAAAAATAATTGATGAGCTTATAAAAGTTAAAGGGATAGGGAGATGGACAGCCGAAATGTTTCTTATATTTAATCTGTGTCGACCTGATATTTTTCCTGCTGATGATTTAGGCCTTATAAAAGGTATTTGTAACTGCTATGATCTTAAATATCCTATATCTAAAGAACATGCTATAAAATTATCTGAGAAATGGAAACCATGGAGAACTGTAGCAACTTGGTATTTTTGGAGAAGTCTTGATCCTATTCCAGTCGAATATTAAATGAATAAAATAAATTTTTCATATGCTTCTGATATCGAGCACAGTTTCGCTCAAAGGCTTATTATAAAAACTATTGAGCGGGTCACTGGCAAAAAGAAGCTTGAAAAGCTATACAATCAATATTCAAAAGAGAACAATAATCCTAAGACATTTTGGTCAGATATTTTAGATATAATGAATATAAGATTTAGAAATAAATCTAAAAACAAAATTATTATTCCAAAACATGGTCCTTTAATGATTATTGCAAATCATCCTTTTGGTATTGTAGATGGATTAATTCTTTGTTCAATTGTTTCAAAAGTGAGAAATGACTTTAAAATTATGACTCACGAAACTCTAAAATTACTACCTCAACTAGATGAATATATCCTTCCAGTAGATTTTAGTGGAAACAATAAGCAGACAATTAAATATAATATTAGAACAGCATCTAGAGCAAAAAAACATTTAGAAAATGACGGCGTATTAATAATTTTTCCATCTGGAAGTGTATCGACAGCTAAAAACCTACAATCAGAGGCACAAGATGATGAATGGAAATCTTTTCCTGCAAAATTAGCTCATCAAACTAGCACTGACATATTGCCCATTTACTTCGATGGTAAAAATGGCTTACTTTTTCATTTATTCGCATCAAAAATGAAAAGTAGTACGCTTAAATATTCATCATATATCTACGAGACTAGAAAAAAAATTGGAAAAGAAATAATTATTTACGCTGGAAATATTATTAAATACGACAGTATCTCACATATAAAAGATAGAAATTTATTAATACGATACTTAAAAAATAAAACGTATGATTTAAAAAATGAAATTTGAAGAATTTCATATTTATTCTTTTTACCGTTTTTTTGATCACAGACAAAAGACACAAAGCAAAAAAAAATTAGATTTTTTTTTATCAAATAAATTTGTTAAAGGAACAATATTATTGGCAAACGAGGGTATTAATGGGACAATTGCAGGGAACAAAAAAGAATTAAATGATACAATATCATTTATAAGAAAAACACTTAAAATAAGAAATTTAAATATCAAAATAAATCGAAATTCTTTTGTTCCATTCAATAGGATGAAAGTAAGACTTAAAAAAGAGATTGTTTCACTTGGTAAGGGATATTTGAATGTTAATAAAAATAGTGCTCAATTAGTAAATCCAGTGGATTGGAATAACATAATCACGGATAAAGATACAACAGTAATAGATGTGAGAAATCAATTTGAAGTTGAAATTGGAAAATTTAAAAATGCTAGAAATCCTAAGACAATAAGTTTCAGAGATTTTCCAAGGCAGCTTGAAAAAATGAAATTAAGAAAAGATAAAAAAATAGCTATGTACTGTACAGGTGGCATTAGATGTGAAAAGGCCTCTGCGTATTTGAAGGCTATTGGTTTTAATGACGTTGTCCAATTAAATGGCGGTATAATCAATTATTTAAGTCATAAAAATGGAAAAAATTCTAAGAATTATTGGAACGGTGAATGTTTTGTTTTTGACGAGAGAGTTACTATAAACAAAAAGCTGGTTAGAGGTAAATATTTACAATGCTATGGATGTAGAAGACCAATAACAAAAAAAGATACTTTATCTTTTAAATATAAAAAAGGTGTATGTTGCCCTTACTGTTTCAATGAAAGATCTGAAGATCAAAAGAAAAGATCTATTTCAAGACAAAAACAAATTGACTTAGCAAATAAAAAAATCTGCACAGTAACTACGGAATAATTGTTTTCTAGTTTTATTTACGTCGTTGAATAATTTTTTTTATGTGCTTAAGATATTTATCCCAATCATCGGATGAAATAATGTAGCCAATACAGTTTTTAGATCCACATTTACAAGTATGATCCCTGAAATCATCTTTATCAAATTCAAAACCATAATCATAGCTTAGTTCTTCTCCTTTCTTAATTTTTTTGATTGAAGATATCCATATTTCATTATTTACTATATCAACCTCACAATTTGGATCACATGAATGATTTATATATCTCGCTTTATTATAAAGGGGAGAGCCGTCAATATCGTATTTTTTATTTAATTCAAAAATATATACTGATCCTGTTTTATTTGAATGAAGATATTTCTTTATTCTTTTTTCACTCCTGATATCACCTTCTTTTTTAGTAATCTTTTCTCCGATGTACTGAATGACCTTAGTATTTTTTTTCAGGTTACTTACTGCAAATACACCAGTTCCATGTATTTTTGATTTCTTAACTTTCCACATGATGACTAACTAATAAATTCTGCAAGTGAAATCATGAATGCTTCTCATAATTTGATTGTTTATAGTTATTGTAAAAGTTTTGAACAATAGCAAAAGTTGAGCCAATTATCACGCCGAATATAATGAACATTATTATAAAGTTAAAAGATCTCTCATTTGACTCATGTTTAGCTAGTGAGAAATCAAATACTATCCAATCTTTAGTTTCGTCAACTTCAAACAATTGTGCAGCATTTCGAAGTTGTTTGGATGATATATCATTATTAAGTATCATTAGTTTTTCTTTATGAGATACATAATTTTCTAAATGTAATACCCGATCACTTGGTTCAAGATTCTCTATAATTGATAGCTCCTCTTCGATAGCTCGATAACCAAGCAAGTAGTAAGGAATGTCATTAGGGGCTATATTAAGAGTAACGTTATTTGGCTGTGATTGAATTGTTGTTGAAGATGGAGTTGTAGAAGAAAATGTGGGATTATTGACGGTATTTTTTTCTATTCCTAATTTTTTGGCGATTTGTGCTTGTTCAATTAAAAACTGTTTTCTTGCATCATCCCTAATCATTTGTATTTCAATTAATGTGTTTAATTCGTTGTTCAAAATATCTATTTCATTATTAATCTTTGCATCAATAAAATTTGTTAAATTAATAATATTTGCAACTAATCTTTTTTTAACATTTAAAAGTGAGAGTTCTATTGCTTGATTAAATAAATTTTTTCCGTTTTCTATATCGTGCCATTCAAATTCTATTTGCATACTTGCATGGTCATTCTTCTTAGATTCTGATATTTGCACTATTTGAAATTTTTTTGCAAGACTGAATAATTTTTCATTTTTATTTTTATCGTCTAAATTTTCTATTGATTTATTTATCTCTTTATCATTTTGTAAAACAATTATCATTTCCTCATAATCATTAAATTCAGATACAAATAAGTCTAGAATATTTTCCGAATTTACTGAGCTTGATTTTAAAATTTCATTTATAGATGTTTCCAAAGGTTCTTCGCTTAAGAAATTTTTTTCTAGAAGATCGTTAATATTTGCATATTCTATGAATACAGATGGATTACCACCTTTTAATGGGGTAGAAACATTAAATTCATGTTTGTGATTATAAAATAAAAAAAAGCCAACTAAAGTAAAAGCAATTGTTGTATTTATTATTTTCCACTTAGCGCTTAATAGAATATCAAAAATTTCAAAAAAATTAATATCGCCATCATAATCCTTTAAACTTTTAGTCATTAACTCTCCTATAAGGACTTACGCTTTAAAATATCTTGGTAAGGCACTAATTTAAAAATAAATTCACCAAATAGCATTCTAAACCCTTAGGCCATCGATGTAAATGTAAGAAAAGCTCTGTTCTTTCATTCATAATAAACTTTTTTTGCTAATATACTTAAAACTTTTTAATTCTTACTCAGTCTTGACTGTATGCTCCAAATTAAAAAAGGGATATTTATAATTAATGCTATATTAAACCAATTATTGAAGACGTTTAGCGTTGGAACAATTGGCCATAAATATATTGCAATTCCAGATAAGATACATATTTCAAAATCATTAAAAAAATATTCACCTCTGAGTCTGTATGTAAAGTGCTTAAATACGTATTTACAAAAATAAAACAAGACAGCAAATAAGAATAAGAAACCAATTATTCCTGTCTCAGCTAATATTTGAATATAAATATTATGAGGATGAGTGGAACAAACTTCTTTTCCATCAACAAAGTATTGTGAGTCACGACAAATATTTCTAAAATTTTTCATTCCTACTCCAAAGATTTTATTATCCATAAACATTTTATAGGCTGATAAGTATATTTCGTGATGTTGTTTAGAAAAAATATATATCTGCTCTTCTTTTTTTTCATTTAATAAATTCATACCTTTTAAAGTTTGATCAAATACTCTTTCTTTTGCATAAGGATTTATTAAACTAATTGTTATAATTACAAGTATGCTTGCAGACAAAGTTAAAAATCTAAGTTTCAATAATTTTTGAGAAAATAACATTACGAATAAAGCTGAGAGGTTTATATAGAAAAAAGCTGATCGATCCCCGCTTATAAAAATCAAAGCTTCTGATAGAATAAAAATAGAAATTAATAAATAAAATACTTTATTATTTGTTTGGAACATTAAAATAGATAGTCCAAAAAAAATTGGCCATAAACGACTTAAATAGCTTCCTAAGATCATTTCATCATTAAAAAAACTTGATACTCTAAAACTATTTGGTGTTTTATATCCTAAAATATTTTCGCCAACAAAATACTGATAAAATCCATCAAAAATTAAAAATGTGAAACAAATTAGAATGCAGTAAAAAAAATATTTAATAAACTTGTCGTCTGTTTTTAAAAGGGCAACCATTGCTATAACAAAAATACCATATCTAATGTATACTAAAGCTGTTCCTAAGTTACTGAGATTATTTAGTAAATTATTAATAATTAAGTAAAACCAAAATATAAGAAAAAAATAGAAAAATCTGTTTTTAAAATATGAAAAATTTTTTTCTTTGATGCAATAAAATAAAAATAATAAGCTTATTAGTGAAACTGATAAATCACTAAGAAAAGGACCTGTGATCAAAAATAAAGGTAGTAAAGAAAAAAGGGCAACAGGTAAATTATAAAAAATAATTTTTTCTTTTACTGAGTTCAAAATCATATATGGAATAGTTCAATTTAATATTATATATCTCGTAAGGTCATTACCATTTCAAGAAAAATTTTAAATACAATAATTGAAGTTGTAATCGAAACATATGATGGTTTTGTTATACTATAGTTGTTCATTATAAATATGATCAACAATGCTTGTATTTGATTTATATAATTTCAATATATCTTTCAATAAATGTTTAACTTTATCAACTCTATTTTTATTAATCATTTTTTTTAAAATATCTAATTCTGGCTCCAATTGAGTAAACGAAATAGAGGGATCATTAATTTTTTTAATCTTAGGATGTTCTGTTTTTTCTGGATTGTTACCTATTAATAGTTCCTCATATAGTTTTTCTCCGGGTCTAAGACCTGTAATTTTTACTTCAATATCACCTGATAAATTATTTTTATCTTTAACACTTAATCCTGACAAATTAATCATCTTATATATTAAATCTTTTATTTTCACACTTTCTCCCATATCCAGAACAAAAACCTCAGAGTTCTTTCCCATTGCTCCTGCTTGAATGACCAGTTGCGCAGCCTCAGTTGAAGTCATAAAATAACGAGTTATGTCTTCATGTGTCAATGTCACAGGTCCACCTTCTTTTATTTGATTTTTAAATTTTGGAATTACAGAACCTGATGACTCTAAAACATTTCCAAAACGAACAATAGAAAAGTGAGTATTTAAGTTTTTATTTTGCTCATAGAGACCTTGCATACAAATTTCTGCAAGCCTTTTTGTCGCTCCCATAATATTTGTGGGCCTTACTGCCTTATCACTTGAAATCAAGACAAGGCTTGAAACGCTTTGTCTGATCGATGCTTTAGCAACTGACAGTGTACTGAAAACATTATTTTTAACTCCTTCACAAACATTTTCTTCAACTAAAGGCACATGTTTGTATGCTGCGGCATGATAAACAGTATCTACTTTAAATATTTCAAAAACAGTCTCTAATTTAGATTGATCTTGAACATTTCCAAGAAGTGGTAATATTTTCATTTCATTATTGAGAGTTTTTAATTCCCCATGAACTCTATATAGGGCGTATTCATTTAGTTCATAAAGTATCAGTTTGGATGGTTTCAATCTTATGATTTGACGACATAGTTCAGAGCCAATAGATCCACCCGCTCCTGTTACTAAGACTGTTTTAGATTTAATATTTTTATCTAATAAATTTTGATTAGGCTTCACTTCCTCACGGCTTAGCAAATCATCAATATTAAGATCTTTAATATCAGAAATAGTTATTCTGCCATCAACAATCTCAGATATACTAGGTAGTGTTTTAACGCTTAATTTATACCTATTTAACTTTTCAATTATATGATTTCTTCTGCTTCTACTGATTGTTGGTAATGCCAAAAAGACTAATTCAATATTTTTATTATTAATCAGATTATCTAAACTGGATGAATTATAGATAGTTTTACCTAATATTACTTTATTATATAGTTGTTGATTATCATCTAAAAATCCAACGACTTCAAATTCAAAACTATTTTCTAAGGACATTACTAATTGTCTACCTGCTTCACCAGCCCCATAAACTAAAACATTTTTTTTATTTAAAGCTTTCTTATTTTGTAAGTTGTTAGAGAATATATACTTAGCACCTAATCTTGATGTAATAACAGCAAAAAAGAGTAGCATAGGCTGTAGAACGCCTATAGACCTTGGAACTTCGGCTATGCCATAAACCCCAATGACTAGAAAATATAACAAACCATAAAGAATTATTGAACTTAAAACTGTGAAAATAATTGATAATCCAGTATACCGGAATATTGTTCGGTAAAGTCCAAACAGCCAGAATACTGGAATCGCAATAACTAAAGAGATTATTACAGATATATAATTAATGTCCTTAAATAATATTATCTCTTCAAGTCTTATGATAAAAGCAAGCCATATGCATAAAATGCATAATCCTGCATCTGTTATAATGGCAATTGCCTGTTTAGAATATCGAGGAATAGATAGAATGCTTATCGAAAATTCATTTATATATCTTTTCATAGAGATTAATTATAGGGAAAGATTAGCTATTTTTATATTTATTATACAATTTATTTTTTTATTTCATAAGATTGTTCAGTTTAATGGCTTACTCCTTCACGCTTAAATACTCTGAAAAGTGTAAGAAAGAGAATTTTTAAATCGAACCAAAAGGATTGATGATTTAAATACTCTAAATCAAAATTTACTTTAGCAGAAATTGTTAATTCATCTCTACCATTTACTTGCGCCCAACCAGTTATACCAGGTGTTAATTGATAAATAGAATTTTCATTACGTAAAGCAATCAACTCGTCTTGGTTATAAAGTGCTGGTCGCGGGCCAACAAAACTCATTTCTCCTTTTAATACTGAAAAAAGTTGTGGCATCTCATCCAAACTAGAATGTCTTAAAAATCTTCCAATGGGAGATAATTTAAGATGTGGATTTTTCAGAAGATGTGACGCTAAAGCCGGTGTTCCAACAAGCATTGTTCTAAACTTTGGCATTTTAAAAATCTTATTATCCTTACCTACCCGATCAGACCAATATATTACAGGACCATCTGATGATATGCGAACAGCTATTGCAACGATAATCATGGGAATTAATAAAATTATAATTAAGATAATACTTATAAATAAGTCAAAAGATCTCTTCATTCATTAACCTTATTTTTTCTAGTTTAAAAAAAGCCTTTTGGATTCAAAGATTGCCATTGCCAAGCATCTTTACACATTTCCTCGAGTCCATATTTTGCTGACCAGTCTAATAATTTATTAGCATAAGTACAGTCTGCATAACAAATATCTACATCACCCTGCCTTCGCTCAACTATTTGAAATGGAATTTTTTTTCCAGAAATTTTTTCAAAAGTTTTTATAACTTCCAATACAGAGTACCCTCTGCCTGTTCCCAGATTTGCAATAAATTTTTGTGGTTTTTTTTGCAATAATTGGAGTGCTTTAACATGCCCTATTGCTAGGTCTATAACATGAATATAGTCTCTGACACCGGTTCCATCATTTGTGTTATAATCTCCACCATAAACATTAAGATTTTTTATTTTTCCAATTGCAACTTGCGAAACAAGGGGAACTAAATTATTGGGTATGCCGTTTGGATTTTCACCGATTAAACCACTTTTGTGCGCACCTATGGGATTAAAATATCGCAATAGGCCAAGTTGGCTTTCTTCTTCAACAAAAAATGAATCTTGTAAATATTGCTCAATCATTATTTTTGTTCGACTGTAAGGGTTGGTTCCGATTAAAGGGAAATCTTCTTTAATAGGCGTGCTAAGTGGATTTCCATATACACTTGCAGATGAACTAAATATTAAAGTTTTACAATCATATTCATGCATAACATCGACTAAAATGAAAGTTCCACCAACATTATTACTATAGTATTCATTAGGCTGTTTAAATGAATCACTTACAGATTTTAAATTTGCAAAATGAATAACTCCATCTATAGAGTGTTCTTTAAATATGTTGCTTAGTGCACTTTTATCTCTTAAATCTATTTTATAAAAAGGAATTTTATATTTTGATAATTTTTCGATACGAACCAAAGACTCTATTAACGAATTACATAGATTATCTACTACCACAACATCATAACCTGCTTCAATAAGTGCAATGGTTGTGTGCGACCCAATATAACCTGCTCCACCTGATACTAAAATTTTCATTATTAAGTCTAAAATTATTATAAAAAAAATATTATTTAAAATATTCAATAAGATTTAGCATATGATATAAAATATCAATTATTAATATCTATCTTAAATATTTTTTGTAACAATTTTCAGCATACTATCAATTATTTTTTCTCTATTAAATATAGATGATAAAAGTAAGTCATTTTGTTTTATAAATTTTTTCCTATCGTCTTTTTTCATCTTGATACATTTTTCAAACATATTAGTTATATCATTAATATTTGATGGGTCAGAGCAAATGCCAAGATTATACTTTTTTACGATGTCAGCTGTATCTCCTTTAATAATAGCAAGTATGGGCTTTTTAGCTGCAATATAAGTTTGCATTTTTGACGGCACTAATACCGAAAATAATGGATCGCTCACTAGAGATATTATGAGAAAATCACTACTTTGGTAATAATTCCCCATTATTTTACTGGGTTGTCTTCCATAAAAATAGATGTAAGGATTATTTTTTGCTAACAACTTAAGATTATCTAAGTTTGAACCATCTCCAATGATGTTAAGTCGAGATTTTTTTTGATAATCATTATGCATTAAAGTAAAGGCTTTAATAATATTTTCTAAGTTTTGAAATTTTCCTATATTTCCAGCAAATGTAAAGTTTATGGCTTTCTTAAAGATATTCTTTTTTTTTGCTATGTTATGAGAATTAATATTAAGTTCATCTGCCCAATTTGGTAAATAATGCAGTTTGCAATTCTTATATAAGTAAGGAATAAGTGCTTTTTTAAATCCTTTACTTGAAATAACTATTGAGTCGGTATTTTGATAAATATATTTTACAAATTTATCAATTATAAATGAAGAGAACTTATTTTTTTTAAAGCCATATGAATATAAGCTACCTGGCCACAAGTCTTGTACCCATAAAGTTGACCTTTTTTTATACAATTTTTTTATTATAACAACTGGTAGCATATTGGTCAGTGCACTCATGTTAAAACCAAAAATATATTCGTATCTCTTTCCAATAAGAACTGCCGTTATGCTAGCTAAGAACATGAAGTTAAGGTACTTTAGTATTTTTTTGATTAAATTGTCTTTATATCCTGTAATAGCAAAAACTCTATAAATGTTAACACTAAGGTGTTTATCTTTCTGAAATAATTTATTTTTAAAATTTGGAAACACTTTTCCATGTGGATAGGTCGGTACTAATGTTAGTACATCAATTTCATATCCTTTTTTTTTCCAAAAGAACGCTAATTCATTTATCCTAAATTCTTCAGGGTAAAAACATTCTGTGACAATTAGTATTTTTTTATTCTTTGTCAAAATTTATGACCTCATATTGTGAATATAGAGATCTATTATTATTAATCATCTTTATCATATCTGAAATCATTTTGTCATAGGATGGGATGCTATAATCTAACAACAATCTAGAATCTATAAAACTTTTATCAATTAATTCTCCACCCAAAGGCTTAATCTCAATTTCTTTATTGGTGTATTTCTTAAATAAATTTAATAAGTCATATTTGCTTATGGATGAATTATTTGTGACATGATACAAGCCCTTTAAGTTGTTATCAACAGACCATTTTATCACTTTTGCAAGTTCAATCGTCGTTACTCCTGACCAGATAGCGTTAGTAAAACCAAAAATATGATCTGTTTGATTCATAAACCAATGAAATAGACCTTCACCAATACTTTTTATTTCAGGTCCTATTACAGATGTTCTCAAAGTTAAATTTTTATTATCATTTATTTCACCTAAGATTTTTGTTAAAGCGTATGTGCCTTGGCCGTCTCTTTCATCATTTTCGTTATACTCCCCTTTTTTACCAGAGAATACACAATCAGTGGATATATGTACGAGCTTTGCATCAATTTCGTCTGAAATTTTGGAAAGCATATGAGGTAAGTATGAATTTATAAAAATAGCATCTTCAATATATTTATTTGAACCATTTATCAATATTCCAATACAGTTTATTATGTAGTTGGGTTTAATATTCAATATATAATCACGTATTTGTAATTCATTTCTAACATCAATCAAATTGGTATCCTTTCTGTATTTTGAATTTTTGGATACATCAAATAGAATAAAATTACTGTTATTTATTAAATAGTTACATAATTGGTGGCCTACCATTCCGGTTGAGCCTAGCACTAAGACTCTGGGGTTTTTTAACATTTCTACTTATACCATACAGTTCTATTTACATAATCAGTATAAGAGAGAATTATTTTAAGTACCTTGTCAGAAACATTATCAACATTATAGTCATTCACTATATTTGCTAGCCTAGTCTCTGATACAACTTTAATTGACTCAATTATTCTTTCTTTATCTAACCCAGCCATGATAATAGTTCCCTCATCCATACCCTCTGGCCTCTCATGAGCTTGGCGAATAGTAATCGCAGGAAAATTCAAAATAGATGCTTCCTCAGTTATTGTCCCACTATCGGAAATCGTACAAAAAGCGTTCATTTGTAATTTAACATAGTCAAAAAAACCATAAGGTTTGGCAAAAGTAATATTATCGCTGATATTTTTGTGATTTATATCTTTTAGTTTTTTTTCTGTTCTTGGATGAGTAGATATAATAATTGGTAATTTAAAAACTTTTTCAATTTCGTTTATAGAATTTAATAATTCATCAAAATTCTTTTTGTAATCTACATTTTCTTCACGATGTATACTCATTATGAAGTATTTTTTCGGTATTAATTTATGTTTATTGAGAATATCACTTGATTTAATTGCTTCTATATTATTATTTATTACTTCTTTCATAGGAGAACCAATTTTTATAATCGTTTCAGGCTTTATACCCTCAGAAATCAAATAATTTCTAGCGTGTTCTGATAGTGGTAAATTTATATCACTTAGGTGATCAACAATTTTTCTATTAATTTCCTCAGGAACTCTTTGATCAAAACATCTATTTCCTGCCTCCATATGAAAAACAGGTATCTTTCTTTTTTTTGCAGGTATGACACATAAACAACTATTTGTATCACCATAAATTAATACTACATCTGGATTAAGTTCATCTAAATGATCATCTATCTTTGATATTATATCCCCTATAGTTTTTGATGGTGTTTCTTTTGCGGCCCCTAGAAAGTAATTAGGTTGTCTAATACCAAGTTGTTCGAAAAATAATTCATTAAGTTCATAATTATGGTTTTGTCCAGTATGAATAATAATATGCTCAGTATACTGATCTAATTTTTTTATAACTTGACTTAATTTTATAATTTCAGGCCGAGTTCCAACAACTGTTAATACTTTAATTTTTTTCATAATTTTTTATTCTACCATCTATAAATAATTTTTTGTTAAATATTCAAATGTTTTCTACCAAATCATTTTTTTCGTCACCATAAGGATAGTTAATCAATACTGCTTTTAAGGCCCCTTTAAAAACAAATAGACTTCCAGCTATGGCTCCAACAACACCACATGTATTAAAAAGATTTTTCATATCATTAAGATGTCCAGCTCCTCCCATAATTGAGATTGGAACATTGACAGCATCACGCAATTTTTTAGCTAAAATAAGATCATAACCGTTCATTGTACCATCCAAATCAATAGAATTGATTACAATCTCACCAGCACCAAGCTTTACAGCTAATTTAGCCAGCTCTATAGGTGTTTTATTAGTTTTAACTTTACCATTATGCGTAAAAACTTCATATTTTCCAAATAAATTTCTCTTAACATCAAGAATTACTACTACACTCTGGCCGCCGATTTTATATGATATATCTGTAACAAACTCAGGATTAGCAACAAAGCTGGCACTAATCGCAATCTTTTCAACACCAAGACTAATAATGTATTCAGCATGATCAACAGTTTTTATACCTCCGCCATAACAAAGGGGCATTCTACATTCCGCTGCCATTTTTTTTATTGTTAAAAAATCTGGGTCAATGCCTTTAGTGGTTGCATCAATATCCAAAACAATCAATTCGTCAGCTTCTTTTTCATTAAATATTCTAATAGCATTAATTGGGTCTCCAATATATTTGAATGGATTAAAATTTTTTGTCTTAACTAAGCCTTTATCTCTTATTAATAAACAGGGGATAATTCTTGATTTCAGCATATACTAAATTTCTGCGAAATTTTTCAAAAGTTGCATTCCAAAATGATGACTCTTTTCGGGATGAAACTGAACTCCAAATATATTCCCTTTTCTAACAGAGCATACATATTCGCCTTCATAATTTGCAGTAGCTTCTACATCAGACTCCTCATAAGCATCGAAGTAATACGAATGTAAAAAATAAAACTTCAAATCTTCTTTTGTATT
>CEQY01003518.1_pt1 | contig 13627 bp, 13 predicted proteins | sample 361391 | NCBI WGS metagenome assembly CEQY01 (sample SAMEA2621075, study PRJEB7988) | marine metagenome | isolation source: saline water (ENVO:00002010), including | reverse complement strand
GCTTACTACCTGTGAGTATTAGATGTGATTTTCTGATTACACTTTTAACATATAAAAAAGGCTTATTCACTAATCATGGAAGGGATACATGGAAAAGAATATCATACGGTGAGTTGGTAAATGAAAAACATTCATCTAATAACTATTTATTCACAGCAAACAAGACTTTTCATAAGTGCCCAGTAACTGATATTACTAGTTTTGATTATAAACAAGAAAATAAGTATTCTTCACACAAAAAATCTAATGGTGTTAGCTGTATCATTGCTGGGCAATCTCCATATCACGGCGCTTTAATCATGTCGTGTATCTCAGCAATTAAAACAGGTTGCCAGTATCTCCATGCTATAACTGAATCTGAATACGCACATTCTCTTCCATTAATTGTTCCTGAGGTAATATCTACATCTTTTTCTGAATCGAAATTTGAGGAAAACATTAAAAATTTTACTAATATACTAATCGGCCCTGGAATCACATCTAAGGGCAAGGGTTTTGTTGAGATTGCTGTTAATAATTTGGATACACTTGATTCGTTAATAATTGATGCTGGAGCTTTGATGTTCTTGGAAAAAAAGAAATATTCTGACAAATTGATAATTACACCTCATCCAGGTGAAGCTGCAAAAATCTTAGACATTTCCACGAAAGAGGTTCAAGCTGATAGGTACAAATCTATAGTGGACATACAAAATTTATTTAACTGCATTGTAATTCTAAAAGGATCTGGAACAATTATTTACAATGGAAAAAATTTCTATACATGCATGGACGGTAATTATAGAATGTCAGTGGCTGGAATGGGGGATATACTAGCTGGTATACTACTAAGAGAGTTATCATCTCCGCTACAAAATATTGACGCGTGTATTAAGAGTGTTGTCTACCATGCTTATGCATCTGATTATTTGCTTGAACATTCTAAAAATAAAAACTACTTACCAACTATGATACCTGATATATACAGCGAGCTAACTTGTTTATGATAACGGAAAACTATCTTGTAACTAATATGCAACAATATGATTTTATATTTGGTAAGATAGATTCTTATCTATCTAAAAAATGCCTTATATATTTTATAGGTGAATTAGGCTCAGGAAAGACATCATTTATTAAGCAGCTTTTAAATTCAAAGTATAAGTTTAATGATACAACAAGCCCGACATTTGGAATTGTTAACACATATTCAATTAATAATAGTCAAATTTACCATTATGATTTGTATAGAATAAAAAACTCCTGTGAGCTTGATGAAATTGGTTTCTATAATAACTTAGATATTAGTACACTACATTTGATAGAATGGCCTGAAATAATACCACATGGTATTATTAAACCAGACATAATTATTAATTTTGAAACTTTCATTCAGGATAGAATAATTTCGATAGAATACTGTAATGAATAATATATTTGTTTTACTTGGTCCTACAGCATCAGGAAAATCAAACTTATCATATCAACTTGCAGATAATTTTGATTTTGAAATTATTAATGCAGATTTATTCTCTATTTACAAGTATCTAAATATAGGTACAGCGAAACCATCAAAAGATAAATTTAAGAATTATAAGCATTACCTATTTGATAAATTGGAGCCTGATGAACAATATAACGTATCAAACTATTGTTTTGATGTATCAAAAATAATAAACGATATTCATATAAGAGGAAAAATGCCTTTAATCGTTGGAGGATCTATGATGTATGTTTTCCAGCTTTTAAATGGCTTAAGCAACGATTATGAGTTATCAGATGGGGATTCTAATCTAATTAATTTTATTCAGAGTAAATATAATAATAAACAAATTCTAAAATCAATCAGTGATTATAGACTAGAGCTTACCTATAAGATTGACGTTAATGATTCTTATAGAGTTGAAAAACTTTTAGAAAGATTAATTTCAAAAGAAAAAAATCCTCAACATTCTCATAAAGGTCTTTATAGACTTCAGAAGTATAATATAAAAATACTTTTTATAGATGTGTTTGATAGGGAAACCTTAAAGGAAAGCATAAAAAAAAGGACACAAAAAATGATAGATACAGGACTTATAGGAGAAGTTGAAAATTTAAAAAAATATTATAATCTATCAGATAAAAATCAATCTATGAAAGCAATTGGTTATAAAGAAACCCTAAAATATATTGATAAAAAGATAGACATAAATGAGCTATTAACATCGATTACTGTCGCTACACAACAGTTGGCAAAAAGACAAATCACTTGGAAAAATAAATTTAAAATCAATTATCCAATCATGTATCCTAAACATGATTATGTAAATCTTTCTAAGTATATAAGTCAGTCTATTAAATAACTTATTCTTAAATTACATAAATATAGATTTGATGACGACATTCCTATGGTATATCATCTACAGAGGAGAAAAAGAATATGGCATGGAATGAACCTGGAAACAAAGACCCTTGGGGTAGAAATAAAAATAACGCCAGTATTGATGGGGTATTTAAAGAATTCAAAAAAACAATTGATGACATGCTAGGTTCGAATGATTCTATGCCACCTTCGTCAAAAAAAAGCGCGGGGTTACTCTCTGTCGTCATCTTAGTAGTGTATCTTCTATCAGGTATTTATATAGTTAATGATGGTGAAAGAGGCGTTGTATTACAATTTGGAAGTTTTAATGAAATTACTATGCCTGGTCCACACTGGGTGCCAAGATTTATTCAGTCGGTAGAAATTGTTGATGTCAGTAAAATTAGATCTGTTCAACAGAAAGCAGTTATGCTTACTGAGGATGAAAACATTGTGAGTATTAGCTTTGCTATTCAGTACGATATCAAAGATGCCAGTGATTTTATATTCAATCTAAGAGAGCCAGATATAACTGTCTCACAAGCAGGAGAAAGTGCTATCAGAGAAGTAATGGGACAAAATAGTATGGATTACATAATCACTGAGGGCAGAACTGGTGTTGCAGCTGATACAAAGAAACTTCTTCAGTCAGTACTCGATAGCTACGGAGCGGGGGTAAATATACAAACTTTAAACATTCTCGAAGCACAGCCACCAGAGCAAGTTCAGGATGCATTTTCTGATGCCATAAAAGCTAGGGAGGATGAACAAAGATATATTAATGAAGCGGAAGCATATCGAAATGAGATAATTCCTCTTGCAAGGGGAAAGGCCAAACAAATGATTGAACAAGCAATTGCATACAAAGTAAAACTTATAAATTCAGCAGAGGGTGAGGCCTCAAGATTTTCTCAACTATTCAAGGAATACAAAAAAGCTCCTGAAGTAACTAAAGAAAGATTATATCTGGAAGCAGTTGAATCCGTTTTATCAAAAAGTAGTAAAATTATGATTGATGTAGACGGTGGTAATAATTTGATGTACCTTCCTCTGGATCAACTAATCAATAGAAATCAAAATAAAACTTATGAAAATACTTCAGAACCTGAAAACGACTCTTCTATAATGAATCAAATCAATAACAACAAGAATAACTTTAACTTGAGAAAAAGAGATTTATACAATGAATAACAGAAACATAGTCACAGCTTTATTAGCTCTAGTAATAATCGCGATTTCCTCTACTTTCATAGTTGATGAAAGAGAAGTCGTAATCAAATTTAGATTAGGTGAAATAGTGGAATCATATGATAAGCCAGGATTGTATTTTATGATTCCTTTCCTTAATAATGTAAAAAAATATGATTCAAGGCTTTTAACTATGGACTCAAAGCCAGAGCAATTTTTAACAAGTGAAAAGAAAAATGTGATTGTGGATTCATTCGTTAAATGGAGAATATCTGATCCAAGGAATTTTTATAGATCATCTAAAGGAGATGAGAGAATTGGAGTAAACCGACTTTCTCAAATAGTAAATGATTTAACTAAAAGTGAGTTTAGTAAAAGAACAGTCAATGATGTTGTATCTGGTGATAGAGTTGAAATAATGACTAAAGTTACAAAGGAAGCAAATCAACTATCTCAAACTCTTGGAATAACTGTGGTCGATGTTCGTCTAAAAAAAGTTGATTTACCTGATGAAGTAAGTAATTCTGTATATGCTAGGATGGTTAAAGAGCGTGCTACTGTAGCTAAATCATTTAGATCTAAAGGCAAAGAGGAAGCTAAAGGTATTACATCACTGGCGGAACGTGAATCGGAGACAATTATTGCCGAGGCCTATAAAGAGTCCCAAGAAATTAAGGGCGAAGGTGACGCTCAATCAACACAAATATATGCTGATGCATATTCTGCTAGTCCAGAATTTTATTCATTTTACAGAAGCCTAGAAGCATACAAATCTACATTTGATGATAAGAGTAATATGATTCTTCTAAAACCTGATTCTGACTTTTTTAAGTATTTTAACGATACTGATGGTATTAAGAAATAGATAGTCTAGAGATAGTTGCTCTTGTATTTTCTTTAATTTTAATTTTTGAGGGTATTTTACCTTTATTGTATCCAAGCAAGTTTAGGATGATGCTTTCAATAATACTTGATATGAATGATAAATCGTTGAGAATACTTGGCCTTACATGTATCATCGTTGGGTTAATGATTTATTATTTGGTCTTTTTTATATGAGCACAAAGAAATTTTTAATACCTGATGGAATTGAATACTACACAGGAGCTGATGCAATTTTATTAGAAAAGCTCAAGTCTTCGGTTCTTAAAATATTCAATAAATATAATTTTGAGTTTGTAGTTACTCCTGTTATTGATTCTATAGACAATCTAAATAATTTGAATGAAGATAATCATAAAAACTTAAACATATCACTTTCAAACCTTAATGACCTCGGCATAAGGGCTGATATTACTCCACAAATATCAAGGCTTGATTATCAATCAAATAATCTTAATAAATCAAACAAATACTGTTATATGGGAGACATATATAGAGAGACTGTTTCACCTTTCGATAGAAACAATCCTTTTCAGGCTGGAGCTGAGTATTTTGGAAAAATATCAAAAAAAATTGATATCATTCTAATTAAAATGTGCTACGAAATTATATCTTTGTCCAAATCTAAAAAAATTGTTATTGAGTTAAATGATTCTTTTTTTATTAATAACTATTTAGATTCTCTAAAACTAAAAAAATCAGAAAATAGTATCCTTAAAAATCTTATTAATCTTAAGTCTAAAGCTGAAATTAAAGAATTTTTTAGAATCAATAAAATGAGTAAGTATAAACTTAATGAGCTAGTAGATTTAATGGCATTATCTGGACCAGCTTCATTGATAAAAAATCTAACTATTTTTTGTAAAAAATATAAATATAATTCTGAGGAGAATATTAAAAATCTCTCAAATATTATTAAAGATATAAAATCTCTTAAAAATATTGAAATCATATTCGATATTTGTTCTTTTAAGTCTATGGATTATGAAAAGGGTTTTAATTATGCATTTTATGTTGAAGACTTTAGAAAACCCATTGCACTTGGAGGGAGATATGTCTCATATAAATCATCTGATGGCGCAGTCAGAGATGCAACAGGCTTTAGTATTGATTTGAAAGATATAGTAATGGTTTATGAAAAATAATATTTTTTTAATTGGCACTCATTGGGGCGATGAGGGTAAAGGTAAGGTTGTAGATGTCTTATCCGAAACGGCAAACGCTTGTGTAAGGTTTCAGGGTGGTCATAATGCAGGACACACACTTGTAATAAATAACCAAGAATTTGTTTTACATTTAATACCCTCGGGCATTCTTCGTGATAATGTAAAATCTGTGATAGGAAATGGAGTTGTTGTTTCCATCGATGCACTTTTATCAGAAATTGATAATCTAAAAGATAACGGAATATCACTTGATAATAAACTATACATTAGTCAAAACTGCCATTTAATATTACCAACGCATATTGCTCTTGACCAAGCAAGAGAGAAGAAACTTGGAAATAAATCAATTGGTACAACTGGAAGAGGTATCGGACCATGTTACGAAGACAAAGCATCTAGAAAAGGAATTAGATTTATAGATTTGAATAATGAAACTATTTTTCTTAATAAATTATATGAATTGATGGATTATCATAATTTTCTTCTTAAAGAATATTTCAATGAGGAAAGTATAAATATCAAGTCAGCAGCGAAAGATATTATTAACAAATATAAGAAAGTGTCTAAGTATATCATTGATAGTGATGAGTATATAAATGATTTATGTAAGATAGGAGGAGTTGTTTTTGAAGGTGCACAGGGAACGATGCTAGATATAGATCATGGAACTTTTCCTTATGTAACATCATCTAATACTACATTACCTGGCGTTGTATCAGGAACAGGAGTAAACATGTCTCTCATTAAATATGGACTAGGCATAACCAAAGCATATTCGACAAGAGTTGGACATGGACCATTTCCTTCCGAATTAAATAACGAAATTGGTAAACAAATTGGTAAAATAGGTGGAGAAATCGGTGCTACAACAGGAAGAACGAGAAGATGTGGTTGGCTAGATTTAAAAGTTTTAAAAAAATCAATTAGATTAAATAATTTATCAGGTATCGCGTTAACTAAAATTGATGTTTTAGATGAATTTGATGAAATCTCTATATGTGTGAATTATGGAGAAATTAACTATGAAAATTTTGAGGTTGATAACATTGAATTTATGACACTACCAGGTTGGAAATCTTCAACAGTTGGTATCACAGATTATAATAAACTACCTCCTAAGGCCAAGTCTTACATAGAGACTATAGAAAAATTAGCTGAAATATCAGTGGATATAATTTCTACAGGTCCTGCAAGAGATCAAATTATACAAAAGAAAAATATTCTTGATGAACAATAAAAATACTAGATTTATTTTTGGTATTCACGCTATTTCAAGTATTATTAGTTCAGATGACAAAAAAATAAAAAAGATTTATTTCAAGAAAAACATTACAAGTAAAAATTTAAAAAAATTATACAATAAAGCGCTTGAGACAGGATTGTACACAGAAGAAGTAGAAATAGACAAACTTACTTTACTTTGTGATACAACAAAGCATCAAGGTGTTGCTTGCGAAATAGATGACACAGATTTATCATTTTTTAACTTAGATAACTTTTTGTCTTTGAATAAATCTCCTTTTATATTAATTCTTGATCAAATACAGGATCCTGGTAATCTGGGCGCTTGTATTAGAACTGCAAACGCTGTTGGCTGCGATTTAATCATAAAGAGAAAATCTAACTCATCACCGATATCTCCTGCAGTACATAAAGCGTCATGTGGAGGGACATCTGGCTTATATATTTATGAATCAAATGATTTAAATAGAATTATTAAAAAACTAATAAAACATAATATTCAAGTATTTGGAACAGATCATAAGGCAACAACAGATTATACACAACTTAGTTCATATAACTGTGATGCTGTGTGTATCATTATGGGTTCAGAAGAGATGGGAATATCAAGGTCACTAAAAAGCTCCTGTACCAATCTTTTCTCAATACCTATTAATGGGTCTGTTGAATGTTTAAATATCTCCGTTGCTTGCGGAATCATACTCTATGAGATTGCTAAATATAGATAAATAATGCAGTGAATATTTGAAAAATATCATCGAGTACTGTAGTATTGCCCTAGGTAAAAATATGAAAAATTATGAACTAGTATTAATGTTTTCAGTTGGAGAAGATTCTCTAACAGATCAGACAATTGATAAATTTAAATCAGTTATAACAGATAATAAAGGAATAATCGATAGGTATGAGGACTGGGGTTCATTGAAAATGGCTTATGATATAAATAATGAAAATAAAGCTAGATATGTGTTAATTAATTTTCATGGTGATATATCTATAATTGATAAGCTTAATGAATTAATTAAATTTAATGATCACATACTAAGACATTTAATAATAAATACAAAAAATATTATCACCGATCCTTCCTTCATGAATAAAGAGCAACTAAAAACAGCCTAATATTAAAATGGATAAAGATAAAAATATCATAGACTACAAAAACTTAGGATATATTAAGAAGTATATTTCTGAAGCGGGTAAATTAATACCAGGGCGCGTATCTGGACTTAATGCCTCAGAGCAGAGAAAAATGAATAAAGCTGTAAAAACAGCACGTTTTCTAGCACTGATACCCTATTGTGATAATCATAAAAGACAATGAAATTAATCTTATTAAAGGACGTGAAGCATCTGGGTAAAGTAGGACAAGAGATTGATGTCAAAGGTGGTTATGCCAGAAATTATCTAATCCCTACAAAAGCTGCACTAACTCCTTCAAAGGAAAATCTAGAGATTATAGAAAAAATAAAGGATGAGCTTATTAAAAAGGAACAGGAAGTTAAAAATCAAGCATTGGTTATCAAAGAAAAGCTATCAGGATATAATCAGATCCACAAAGTTAAAGTAAAAGAGGATTCCAGTGAGTTATTTGGATCCATTACTTTGCAGAATATCGTTGACAAGATGAGAGAAGATGGGCACGAAATTGAAAAAAAGCAAGTTAACCTACCTTCTGGGGCAATTAAGTCCCTCGGGTCTTTCAGTGTAAATATATCTCTTCATCCTGAAGTAGCATGTGATATTGATATTATTGCTGAAAAATCAGACGATAATCAAGAAACTCAGTAAGTCAATATTCTTTATTAACTAATTATCAGATAATATATTCTTGATGAGTATAATACCTAAGACACCAACATCAATTGAATCAGAAAAAGCCTTATTAGGCTCATTAATTATTGATTCGGAGTCATGGGAGAAAATATCAAACTTAATTACTCCCTCAGATTTTTATGATGGCAGTAATAGAGATATATTCACAGAAATATATGACCTTCAAATCCATGATCAGCCATTAGATATCTTAATTTTAGAAGAAAGTCTAAAATCAAGAGATAAGCTCTCTAAAATTGGAGGCATAGAATATCTAAAAGAACTTGCTAAGACAGTTCCAACATCAGCGCATATTGTTAAATATGCTGAAATTGTTCGAGAAAAATCAGTAATGAGAAAACTTATTGGTGCTAGTACGAGGACCATTGAGAATATCCATCAGGAAGAGGAGGATATAAAAGCAATTCTTGATAAAGCAGAAGCAGACATCTTTTCAATAGCTTCAGATTCAAAAAATAATGAGGGACTAGTTAAGATAGGTCCAATAGTCAACGATATGGTTGACTCAATTTATAATAAAAAAAATAATAATATCATTGATTACTTGCTAACTGGGTATTCAAAGCTAGATGATATTATGGGCGGCTTACAGAATTCAGATTTAATTGTAATAGCTGCCCGTCCTTCTATGGGTAAAACTGCATTAGCAATGAATATCGCTCAAGATATAGTTTTTAAACAAAAAAAGAAAGTTGGTTTTTTTAGTTTAGAAATGTCATCGCAATCTATTGCGCTTAGAATGTTATCTTCGCTGAGTGCTGTGGAATTTTCAAAAATTAGAACTGGTGACTATGAGTCATCTAACGATGACACAAGAGCTGTGACACAAGCAATAGAAATGATGCAAGACTGTTCAATGTATGTAGATGATACTGGAAGTATTACACCTATGACTTTGAGGTCAAGAGCTAGAAGAATGAAAAGAGAGAGTGGAATTGACATGATTATATTGGATTATCTTCAATTAATGACTTTGCCAGATAAAAGCGAAAATAGAGTAAACGAGATTGCTTCTATCACGAGACAATTAAAAAGTTTAGCTAAAGAATTGGATATACCTATAATTGCGCTATCTCAATTAAATCGTAGTCTAGAGCAACGCAATGATAAAAGACCATTCTTATCTGATTTGAGAGAATCAGGATCTATTGAGCAAGATGCTGATGTTGTAATGTTCATATACCGAGATGATGTATATAATCCTAATTCAGAGGATAAAAATATAGCTGAGATAAATATAGCTAAGCATAGAAATGGACCAACTGGAACTGCAAAACTTACATTTAGATCTCATTGCACAAGATTTGAGGATTATCATCCACAAATATTCGAGAATACAGATAATTTATAGAAGATTATTCCTCTAGTAATTCAAGTTTACCAGGTTTGTTCTCCCAATCCTTAGCATCTTCTGGGGCTGCTTTTGCTTCTGTGATTAGTGGCCATGTCTTTGATAATTTTGAATTTATGTCTAAATATTTTTTATCATCATCTTTTAAATCGTCCTCTGAGAAAATAGCATTGATAGGACACTCTGGTTCGCAAAGACTACAGTCAATACATTCTTCGGGATTAATAACTAAAAAATTTGGACCTTCATGAAAGCAGTCAACAGGACAGACTTCAACACAATCTGTGTATTTACATTTAATGCAATTTTCTGTTATCACATACGTCATTAAGTTGAATTTTAACATATGAAATATTAAAAAACATTTGTTTGCTAATTAAGCTATAATGTATAGGCGGAATTTCTTAAACTTTATTACTATATATTTTTTAGGGGTTATTCACTAAATAAACATTGAAGATAAATCTTTTTTTTATTACTATCTTGTTTTATTCCTCGGTAGCTCAGTTGGTAGAGCGAGTGACTGTTAATCACCAGGTCGGCGGTTCGAGTCCGTCCCGAGGAGTATCATCATAAATAATATCTATAAGGATAATAAAGAAGCCTATTATATATTACTGAAAACCTTAAACAAAGTAAGTAACAATGGAAGATATTAGAAACATAGCAATTATAGCCCATGTTGATCATGGAAAAACTACCCTCATTGACTCAATCATGATGCAATCTGGAATTTTTAGAGATAATAAACTCTTAACAGAAAGAGTAATGGATTCGGGTGATTTAGAAAAAGAAAGAGGAATAACTATCTTGGCTAAACCAACATCTGTTTTATGGAAAAATACTAGGATTAATATAATTGATACACCAGGACATGCAGACTTTGGGGGTGAGGTTGAGAGAGTGCTAAGTATGACAGATGGAGTGATACTTCTTGTTGATGCATCTGAGGGCGCTATGCCTCAAACAAAATTTGTTCTATCAAAAGCTTTAGCTCAAGGTTTGAGGCCAATAGTTGTAGTTAATAAAATAGATAAGCCTGATAGTAGAGTAGAAAAAGTTATTGATGATGTTTTTGATTTATTTGTATCTCTCGATGCAACTGATGACCAGCTTGATTTTCCTATTTTATATGCATCAGGGCGAGATGGTTGGTGTACGTCTGATATTAGCGATAAAAAGGACAACTTACATGAAATGTTAGATTTAATTTTAGAGTATGTTGAGAAACCAAATGTACAGTATGACAAACCATTTGCTATGCTAGCAACGTTACTTGATTCTGATAAATATCTAGGAAGATGTTTAATAGGGAAAGTAGAACAAGGTACTGCAAAAGTTAATGACAATGTTAAGTCCATAAACCTTGCAACAGAGAGAGTTGAATCTGGAAGATTAACAAAGCTTTTCAAATATCAGGGAACAAATCGTATTCCTGTAGAAAAAGTAATTGCTGGGGACATAATTTGTATAGCTGGATTGGCCAAAACATCTGTATCAGATACTATATGTAATGAGCTTAATGAAATTCCAATAAAATCCACACCAATTGATCCGCCAACAATGTCTATAACAATTACTGTTAACGATTCACCAATATCAGGTATGGAAGGGAAAAAAGTTACCTCTACTGTAATTAGAGAGAGGCTATTATCTGAGGCTGAGTCTAACGTTGCCATTTCTTTTAGTGAGAATGATAAAAAAGACTCTTTTGAGATAGGCGGAAGGGGTGAGTTACAATTAGGAGTGCTTGTCGAAACTATGAGACGAGAAGGTTTTGAGTTAACAGTTTCTAGACCTAAGGTTGTATATAAAATTAATGAACTAGGCGAGAAATTAGAGCCAATTGAGGAGGTAATCATTGACGTTGATGATGATTACACAAGCATAGTTATAGACAATATGAATAAAAGAAAAGCATCAATGGTAGACATCTCTAATATATCTGGAAAAACAAGGCTTATATTCAAATGTCCATCAAGATCTCTTATAGGCTACCAAAGTCAGTTTTTAACAGACACTAGAGGGACGGGGGTAATAAATAGATTGTTTGATTCATATAAAGAGTTTAAGGGTGAAATTACATCAAGAAGAAACGGAGCTCTGATAGCAAACTCTACAGGAAATTCTGTTGCTTATGCGATATTCAATCTCCAGGATAGAGGTATAATGTTTATTGAACCTCAGACAAAAGTTTATCAAGGCATGATTGTTGGAGAGCATAATAGACCTAATGACCTTGAGATAAATATTTTAAAAGGCAAGCAACTAACAAATGTAAGGGCATCAGGGTCAGATGAGGCAGTAAAGCTGGTACCTCCAAAGAAAATGTCCCTAGAACAAATGATGTCTTATATAAATGATGATGAAGTCTTAGAGGTTACTCCAATAAATTTACGTTTAAGAAAAAAATATTTAAATCCGCACGATAGAAAAAGAGCTACCAAATTATAAGATTAGTGTTTTTTTGATTCTTTCCATTGCGTTTTCTAATGACTGCATATCAATTGCAATTGATATCCTTATATGATTTTTAATACCAAATGCACTTCCTGGAACAACTGCAACTTTTGCAGTTTCCAAAAGATGTAAAGCTAGCTCTACATCATTAGAAATACTATTATTGTCTTCTATGAATCCTTTGAATGATGGAAAAACATAGAATGTTCCGTCAGTAGGCTTGCACTCTACACCTTTAATCTTATTAAGTTCAGATACAACATAATCATGTCTTTTTTTATATTCTTTATTCATTAAAGGCATTTCAGAACACTTTTCACTTAGAGCAGCTGTAGCAGCAGCTTGCGAGACTGAGCTAGCGCACGATGTGCTTTGAGACTGAAGTGTTTTCATTTTCTTTATAATATCTTTATTGCCAGCAGCGTAACCAATCCTCCAACCGGTCATTGAGTATGCTTTTGATACTCCATTCAATATAATTGTACGTTCTTTAAGAGATGGGCATACATTGAGAATATTATGAAAATCTTCATCATACCAATGTATATGTTCATAGATGTCATCTGATGATATAAATATTTCTTCATGCTCTTTCAGTACTTTAGATAATTTTTCAAGTAAAACTGAATCATAATATTTACCACTAGGATTATTTGGACTATTAAGCATAAAAAGTTTAGTCTTATTGTTTATAAGATTCCTAAATCTATTGATATCAATATCAAAGTTTTTATCATAATCTGTTTCTAACATTACCGGCACACCTCCAGAGTACTTAACCATATCTGCATAAGATACCCAGTAGGGTTGAGGGATTATAACTTCATCTCCATCATCAATTATTACTTGAAGGAAGTTAAATATTGATTGCTTGCAACCTGCTGATACTACAATTTCATCATGATTGTAAATCAAACCGTTCTCTTCTTTTAATTTTTTAATTACAGCATTCTTTAGCTCAAAGGTGCCATCCACTGCTGTATATTTTGTCATGCCTTCATCTATAGCCCTTTTAGCAGCTTCTTTAATATACTCAGGCGTATCAAAATCTGGCTCACCAACTGTAAGAACAATTATATCTTCACCACTTTTACGAAGCTGATTTGCTTTTGATGTAAGTGCCATTGTAGACGATGGCTGAATTAAATTTATACGTTTTGAAAATTTCAATAGAGTTCC
>CEQY01201014.1_pt1 | contig 13628 bp, 11 predicted proteins | sample 361391 | NCBI WGS metagenome assembly CEQY01 (sample SAMEA2621075, study PRJEB7988) | marine metagenome | isolation source: saline water (ENVO:00002010), including | reverse complement strand
GCTGACCTGGCACGAGATCTAGAAGAGCAAAAAAAATTAATCAAGGCCAGACAATTTGATGATGGAGATCTTTTGCGTTTAGTTAAGGCCAAGAAGAAACTCAACTCCGTTCTCGATCGTATTGATAATATTATCGCTGAAAAAGGTTGGGCTTAAGCTTTTATAGTTAAGGCTTCGATGACACTTTTAATTGAATGACCGATCCTTTCTTCGATTTCGCCTTGTTGATTCTCTAAGTGAGTCAATATTTTTTGAAAGTATTCATCTATATATTTAAGAGTCGTAGCCAATTGATTCCTCTCACCAATATTTTTTACAGTTTGAATATGAAAAATAAGTTGTTGAGTTACAGTATTAAAATCAAATTTTAGAAAAGGATTAATCTCTTTTTCATGTTCAGATACTTCTTCAGAAAGCTCACAGAGATCATCTAAGAGTTGAAAGCAAATCCCAAGCGATAAACCTAGTTCATCACAGGTTTGAAGAGAAAGGGGTTTCTCACAGAGATAATTAGCACCTCTAAAGGCCAGTTGAATAAGCCTTGCGGTTTTGAGTTCATGGACTCGTAGGACAGCTTTAAAACTCTCAATATTATGATTAAGATCCAGGGCTTGACCCAAGATAAGTCCCTTAGGGCCCATGAATTGAGCATAGTCTTTTAAAATATGAGGCAGGTGAGGTGAATCAATCTCGGCTAAAAGCTGGTAAGACAGATTTAAGAGTCCATCTCCTGCGAGTATCGCTTTCCACTCATTAAATTTTTTATGGCTTGAAAGTCTTCCTCGCCGGTAATCATCATCATCCATAGCAGGCAAATCATCGTGGATGAGAGTGTAGGTGTGATGAAGTTCAAGAGAGCAGGCAAAGCTTTGATGATTTTCTGTCACTTCATCTAAGTCATTTGCAAGAGAATAGACTAAAAGTGGTCTAAAGAGCTTTCCTGTGGGGAGGACACTATAACGAATAACTTCCCCCAGTATTTCGCTAGGGAGGTGGTCATCGAGAATTTGTTCGATATGAGTAGTGATCTCATAACGCCAATTTGAAAAATCCATGGTTTATCTATTTGAGCTTATATTAGGGAAGCTTAGTGCTCCCGTTATTTGAATTTGATAGAAATTGTCTTTCTTGTCAAATTGCTGCATATAGTTTTTGAGTAAAAACATACTCGGATCGTTAATAAAGCTATCAGCGAAAGCGATTTCCCCACCAAGATTGAGAGAAGAAGAAGCGATATTTCTGGTGTTAAGATTAATCACTCCACTAAACTCGCTGCGGATAGGGGATTTCTCATCACCGATCACAAGCTTTTTTACATTGAGCTTTTTTCCATTTTCAGAGTTAGCCGTGAGCAGAAGATTTTTTAAAGGCATTTCCTGTAAAGCAAATCCATTAATATTTTGGGCCGGAAGCACCAGGGAGTTTGATTGTAAGTTAATATTGAGCTCACTTAAATTAAAGTTTTCAAGCTCTAGCAGTAAATCTGTTTTCACCACCCCATTAAGCGAAACTTGGGGGATAAAATCTGAAAATTTACCCAGATCAATATCGTTTTCTTTAATCAATAATTTAAGTGTTTTGAAGCTAAAGTCACTGGCCAGTATAAAGCCAAGGGGGTTGTCACGAAAAGCTGTTTCAACCTTAAATTGTGGGCCTAGGGGAGAAAAGCTTGGACCTCTAAAATAAACTTGAAGATCTTTAAGTCCAATCGATTGGTTATTACGAGCCCCTAAACATTCACTTGGGATATTGATATTTTGAAAATTGAGGTGAGGCAGCGGGAAGAAGTTAAACTCATAATTCGAAATACCAATCTGGCAGCGTCCAAAGTTGAGACTGCCATAAATGGCATTATCTATTGTTTTTGCCACAGGAATTTTCGTTAAAAGAAGTAGGACGAAAAAACAAAATAGAAAAAGGATCCAACGAAACTTCCTGATGAAAGTCATTTCATAGTTAATTTCTGGGGTTGTTGTATTCTCGTCACTCATTTTATTTATTCAACTTGATTTTTACTGTAATGAGAGAAGGTGAACGTTCCTTCTAAAAAATTTGATTCAGCATTTTTCGTTATAGTAATATTATCGACTCTTAATTTACTTTGATTGTTTAAATTCTTAAGGAAAGTAAAAAAATCTTTGTTTGATAAGTCATTAAATTTAACATCTGCCACAACAACTCTGTAGCCTTTATCTTCACTCATATTAAAGCTTTGAACACTGATCTTAGTGGGGTCAATAGCCGATCTGGAAGCGGCTCTGGAAAGAGTTGCATTCATTGAATTTCTGGTGTCGATACCCGGTCCAAATAAGCTATTCGCTTTGGTGCCAATGGTTTGATTTTTTTCTACAATTCTCATACCTGTCGATATCAACTCTTCAGTTGTATTTAATGAGGATTGAAGAGAAGAGTGAATAAGAAAAGTTACAAGTAAGATTGCGAGAGGCAATGCGAAGACGACGATGGTGAGGGCCGTCTTGATGAGAGTTTGTTGTTGCTCCTCTAAATTGCTCAGGTCTTCGAGTTGAGTTTGATACCAAGGAGTTTCTTTAAATTGCTCAATTTTGGCAAAGAGAAAGTCATCAACTGGTTTCATAATCTTCAACGCCATTAGTCTACCTCCCCATTGATGGTAAGGGTGTTCGCATCTGGATTGACTCTACTTGATAGGGCGTAACTTGAGGATTGTTCCAGTTGATTGGCCAGGGTTTCAAGGTTGGCAGCAGAGTCGCCCTTAAGGACGAGGGTGAATTTTTCCCCTAGACTTGATTGGTATTCAAGGATTTCTACATCTTTACCAGCAAGTTTACTGGCAATCTCATTAAGGGGGAGCATAGCATTTTTATCTAATGAAGATTGTATGAGTTTTACTTCTTCTTCAATCAGATTTTCTTGTTTTTTGAGTTTGCTTAAAATGCGATCGGGATATACTTTGACCATACGAATTTCACGAGGAGGCATGGCAAAAATCCTCTCACCACGTCGGTCAGTTTTCTTAAGCACTTGTGTTTGAGCATAGCGACTAGCTTGATCAATTTTAGAATTAATAATCACGGAATCAATGATAAAATAAAGGCTAAGCAAGAGACAAACAATGGCGAGTCGAACAGCTCTAAAAGCAATACTCTCAAGTGGGAGAATATTATTACCTAAAAAGGCATATTCACCTTTTAAAAAATTCACAAGAGTCTGTTTTTGATTTAATCCTTGGGCCAAAAGGCTGGCATAAGAAAACTTATTTCTAATTTTTTGATCTGAGTCTACTTTTTTATCATTACAAGTCTTAAACGGATTAAAGAATTCCACCGGCGATTCTAATTCTGAACTTAAATATGTCTGAAAATTATTTAGATTAGATGTTCCCCCGCAAATATAATATTTTGAAACAGGATTACCGTTTTTAACTCTAAAACCAATTTCCCATCTTCTAATTTCATGTAAAAGTGGTTGAAGAGTATTATGCATAAGAACAGCAAACTCTCTTTGATTATCGTTCACTTCTTTTAATTGTTCCTCGGTGAGGACATAACCGTTTTGATGTTTGTATATCGTAGCTTCGTCCTGACTTATATTATAAGTCGCAGCAATTTCTTCAGTGATGATCCGACCAGCGACATATGAGTGATGGTTGGACACCAGTTGACCATCTTTAAAAAAGAACCCTCTGGTTGCTTCATGTCCAAACTCTAAAATACAAATTGTGTCTTCAAAGTTTGGAGATAAACGCTTGAGGTAGGATCTATAAAGGGGAGCGTCATAAGTCAGTAAATTAGGCTGAATATTGTGCTCTTTAAACTTATGATGAAATTCATTAAAATGTTCTTTACGAATAATTCCGGTGATAGATTCAATCTCATTCCCAACCGCTTCCATAGAATCAACAAAATGACATTCTGAAAGAGGATAAGGGAGATCTTCTTCAATCTGAAAAGGCAACATAAGGGCTGCCTTCTTCTTATTTTTTACAGGAAGGGTGATCATTCTGGTAGAGATAATCTCTGAATTCATATTGAGGATGAGTTGGTAATCTTGTCTTTGTTGATGTAAATATTCAACCAGGGCATTAAATTGTATCGTCCATAAAGCCTCGAGATGATTGTCCAATTTTTCAGGGATATCGAGGACCAGCTCTTCAATTTGTTTAATTGTTATAGCTTTTTTATCGAGCTTAAACTGAATAATTTTGAGGGAATAACTTCCAAAATCCACTGCAATATTTATCATAGTATTAGTGTAGTTTATGCCATGCGCTTATTAAAGCAAAATTTTAGCTTACTGTGATTTCAACGATTCGAGGTTCGAGTAGTTGAGTTTTTTGCTCTTGTTGGTTGTTTCCATTTCCATCAGGTTGATTAGGCTGGTTTGGTTGGTTAGGTTGATTGGGTTGAGTAGGTGGAATGCTTCCATCACTCTCTCCGTCCTCACCTTCACCTGGGGGCTTTGGTTGTCTTGGAAGGGGTTGAGCGGGAATGATGACATGAGCAGTGAGAGTGTAAGTCGATCTTCCTACGGTGGCATTCGCAATCACCTTAAACAGAGTGGGGGTGGGCCCAAATTGGAGACCTTGAGCTTTGTATTTATTAAATAACTCATCAAAATCTTCGGCATTCATGATATTGCCGATATTCACAAAGTAATTCTTAAAATCATCCAGCACATTAAAATGTTTTGGATCTTCTGGATTATTTTTCCATTCAAAAAAGTCAGCGATATCATCATCGGTAATATCGGGGATAAGAATACGCAGCAATTTATCGGTGATTTTATTGAGATCGATCATCAAGGCTCCGTGAACAGTAAATTCTCTTAAAATAAGATTACTAATTTCATCAGGCCAGGTGGGAAGAAGATAGAGTTCAGAAAAACTGGTCAAGGGAGCTTTTTTCGCGTGAAGATCAGGTCCTTGGAAATTAAAATCACCCCCAGCTGGATCCTCAATAGAGTTAGGGTCACTGATATAGAATTTTAGCTCATTGATAAGAGGCTGAATTTCAATATTAGCAAATTTATCAGCAAAAAACTCATCTTCTAAGGTTTTGCGCTCAATTGTATCTTGTAAGATGCGCACAAGTTGCGCTTCTGCGTTGTACTGATTATCTTCTTCACTGTTTTGGTCATCTTCTCCAATTGGATTTCCATTTTCATCTTTTTTCTTTTGAGCGAGCTCAATCTGTTTTTGGAGGTTAGACAGCCTCAATAGGTTGAGGTTAATCCTGTTGGAAATATTATTAATCGTCAATTGCAGCTGGCCCTCTAAAACAGTTTGCTCCATAAAGTCAGCAATAGCTTCTTTTTGAATGAGATTCATCTCTTTGCCAACAGGAATGGGATAGACAAAGGGAAAGCTCCAAATAGTATCTAAGAGCTCTGGTTTTATTGTTTTGGCCAGGTCTTGATTTTTTTGGAGGAGATTAAACCCTTCTTTGTAAATACGTAGCCTGGCCATAGCAAATTGCAGGGCAGATTCAGCGGTGAGTTTTGCTTTTGCTCTATCCTGCATATTAAAAACTTTAAGTTTGTTAATATAAGTATCAAATTGGAAGTTCATCACAAAAGGCAAAACGAGCGCTATCGCTGTGAGCACCAGCATGATTGAGACGGTTCCACGTTGATTGGAGATGATTTTTTTATTGGTCATCTTCGCCATCTCCTTCACCTTCGCCATCTCCCTCACCATCACCTTCTTGTCCACTTCCATTGCCTTGGCCCTCTCCACTTCTGTTGGCATTAGCCTTCGCTTTTAAAAATTTATACATATCTTCTGGTTCAAAGTAATTAAAGAGAGGTCTGAAAACTCTGACGGATAGGTTTTCATTATTGGTAGGGTTAAGATATTTTATAGTGACTCTAAGGCCTCTTAAGATATTCACTCCATCTTGAATGGTATTAATATTTTCCACCCACTTTTCATTCTTATAATCCCAAAATTCATATTGAAAGGAGAGAACTTTATGTAAAAGCACTTGAGATTTGACGTCTTCCCAATCAATTGGCTCGGGAGTGAACACATCGGAAGTAAAAGATTTTCTAATTAACATTAATGTGGGAATGCCTATTTCCTCTCGCTCAGCTTGGGTTAATTGGTCGGGTTGCAGCTCATAGCGCACCCATGCATAAGTGGATGACTTTGAGTTCGCTATTTTTCTTCTATGGCTAGCGGTAAAAAAAACAAGTTGTCCTTTCTCAGGAGTTTTAATCACTGGAGTAGGGATGCCGCTGAAGCTGAGTAAATTAAAATTGCTATTATTTTGATAATAATCAGCAAGTTGATTATAAATAGCACCTTCTTCCGGTGTCATTCCTTGTGGATTCATCATTTGTTCAAAATAAAGGGGGGTGTAGATATGAGAGACATCCCATTCTAAGCGGCTCATGGCGGTTTCAATTTGAAGAGCTTCAATATCTTCTTGAGAAATTCGAATAGCCGAGTCGATTGAACTATCGGTAAAAGTTGTGATCCCCAGGGAGATAAAACCTAGAATCGTGATAGCGATGAGAACTTCAATAAGAGAAAAACCATGATGATGGAGTCTCATAAGTTGAGCTCCACTCTTACATTTCCTCTGGTCACCCAAGAAGAAAGGCTATATTGAGTTCCATCGGGATGAATAATCGTCACGGTGATTTGCCAAAGTAATTTTTCCAGTTCACCTTTTAATTTATTAAAAATTTGCTTTCTGACTCCCGCGTTTGGGTCATTGCGCTGCACTCGTTCTTCTTCGTTTTCATCTTGCCCTAGTATTTGTGCAAAATCAGGAAACTCATTTTTTTTGTAGGCAATTTCAAATTTAAAATCTTTATAACCATCGATATCAATACTTCCTGTCTCAGGATCTTTATCGGTAACATTGGTGAACTCTCTTTTCCCTAATAAGGCTTCGTTCATTTTCATTTCCGCAAGATTATGGAGAACGAGATCTTGTGACATGCGAATAGAGGAGTGAATATTCGCCGATTGAGTTGAAATAATAGAAACCGCAAAGACAGCAAAGATCGCAAGAGCGATCATGACTTCAATTAGTGAAAATCCTGCGTCCTTTATTCTTTTAACCATTGCTCATACTCTTCAGATGCTTTTTGCTCTAAAACATAAGATAAATTATCTAAGTCTTCTTCAGCGAAGTCCACACGATCACTAAAGGTTTTATCCTCAAAAGGAGCGATACTATAAGTGGCATATTCATAAGCTGTATTTAATATAAGAAGAGCGTTATCTCTTTCTCCAGTAGGGTAGAAGTATATGGCCGGCTCTCCACTTGTGATGAGGTCAGGGTAATAGGAAGAAGCAACTGCATAAAGTTCAACATACTCTGGCAACGTCTGTAGCCCGTCTGTGAATTCTTGAATGGGAGTGAACTGAGAGTTAAATTTATCTTGCTGCTTATCATACAGCTCTCGCTCTGAAAGAGAGAGTCTTGACTCATCAATCGTTTCTGGCAATACAATACTCGCCGCATTTCCATATTCTATACTGTATTCTACAGGCTGAGTGGCAAGCTTAAATTTGATACGAACGATCACATTTCTAAGGATAGCTTCATTCACACTAAATCTGACAGCTCGATCAAGTAGGCCAATCGACTCATCAAGATTTTTTCGCTCAGTGGTGTCACCGTCAAAAGGAATTAGGGTAAAAACAGCGGCCATGAGAGACATGGCCACGAGTATTTCTATAAGAGAAAAACCTCTTTGTTTATTAGATGTCTTTGCTGCTAATATCGGCATCAACTCCTTCACCACCTTCCATGCCATCTTGGCCATATGAGATTATGGTGTAAGTTCGACCATCTGACTCATACCCATATTCATTTTCCCAAGGATCATTAGGAATATTTCCATCTTTTAGAAAACCATTGCTAGGATAGTTTTTACATTCTTTTCCACCAGTAGGTGGGTTAACGAGTGCATCTAACCCTTGTTCAGTAGAAGGGTAGTTATGACATCTTCTTTTGTACTCACTCAGTACACCCTCTAAGTTTTTAATTTGGATTTTAGCGGCTTTGATATTTCCTTCATCTAATTGAGCAAAGAAATTTGTGGCAACAAAAGTACCCGCAACTGCTAAAAGAGTTAAGGCGATAAGAATTTCTACTAAACTCATCCCTCTTTGAGATTTTAAAATTAAACTGGTATTGCGCGCGAACATGAACAATCTCCTTTTCATTCAAATATTAAACTTGGTTCATTTTCATCATAGGCATTATAACAGAAAAGACGATAAAGAACACAGCTGCCCCCATGACAACAATCATAATCGGCTCTAATGTTGCAGTTAGTCCATCCAATTTGGCTTCGACTTGATCTTCGTAATTCTCTGCAATAATTCCTAACATCTCTTCTAACTCACCAGAGTTCTCACCAAGAGTGATCATATGGGTCACCATAGGGGGGAAGTGACCACTGGCCTTAAGTGGGGGGGCCATGGAGGCTCCCTCTTGCACTGCTTCCTTGGCGTCATCTATCGCTTCTTTCATCAGCACATTGGGAACGAGGTTTTTTACAATTTTCATAGACATGAGAATGGGGACACCAGAATTGAGAAGAGTACCTAAAGTGGAACAAAATCTAGAAACATTGATCATTTTATTTAGGTTTCCGAGTATAGGGAGTCGAAGCACGAAGCCATGCCACACTCGTTCTCCACGCTCACTTGCTTTCCACTTTTTAAAAATCCATATGAAAAAGATAATAAAGAGCGGAATAAGCATCCAGTAGTTTTGAAGAAAATCAGAAATCCCAATACAGATTTTAGTTGGAAGTGGGAGCTCCATCTTCCTTGCTTCAAAAATTTTTGCCAGCTTGGGGATAACCGCAATAAAAATCCCTGAGATAAGTAGTGTCCCTACAACAATCATAATCATAGGATACATCATGGCACTTTGAACTTTGACCAGAAGTTTTCGCTGGGCTTCAGTAAAGTCGGCGAGTCTGAGAAGAACGATTTCTAAATTACCTGATTCTTCACCAGCTTCCACCATATTAATATAGACATTACTGAAAACTTTGGGGTGCTTTGCGAGAGCTTTTGCAAGAGAGGCTCCTTGATTAACATCTTGCTTAACTTCGGAGAGAATGACTCGAAGATGCTCATTTTCAACTTGATCTTGAAGAGCACTAAGAGCTTCAACAATTTGAATCTTGGCACGGACAAGAGTGGCAAGCTGTCTGGTCATCATAGCAAGATCGTTAACGTTCACTTTTTTACCAAAGCTAAAGCTACTTGAGCCTTTGGCCTTAGATTTTTTTTCAGTGATGTTGATGATCATCACTCCTTGGGAGCGAACTTTTGACTTCGCTTGAATAATACTCTCAGCGGTTATAGAGTCCTTAAACTCTTTACCGGTATTATCAATGGCCTTATATTGAAAAATAGGCATTAAGCACTCTCACTATCTTCATCTGCCTCAGAGATAATCGCTCTCAGTACTTCTTCGACCGAAGTAATTCCAAGAAAAATTTTATTTATAGCTGATTTGGCCAGAGGCTCCATGCCTTCTTTGATCGCCGCTCTTTTTATTTTTGAGGCATCTTCTTTTTGTAAAATAAGATTTCTAATTGTATCTGTGATGACGAGGAGTTCTGAAACAACTGTAACTCCACCATAACCGGACTTTGTACACTTCTCACATCCGACAGGTTTATAAATCGTCGCTGTAGGAGGAACAGTTTCGAGATCGAGCATTTGCATTTCGTATTCAGAAAGTTCAGTTTCCGTTTTACAATGCTCACATAAAACTCGTACCAGTCTTTGAGCTAGAACTCCTACTAGGGAAGAAGAAATTAAAAAGGGTTGTACTCCCATATCAATCAAACGAGTAGGTGCTGAAGAAGCATCATTGGTGTGGAGAGTAGAAAGAACAAAGTGACCTGTGAGTGAGGCTTGAATCGCCATCTCTGCGGTTTCTCTATCTCTTGTTTCCCCCACCATAACGACATCAGGGTTTTGACGAAGGATGGCCCTAAGTGCTCTCGCAAAAGAGAGGTCAATTTTAGAATTCACTTGTATTTGAGAAATACCTGCAATTTCATATTCCACCGGATCTTCAACCGTAATAATCATTCTGTCCGGTGTGTTCATTCTATCGAGTACAGCAAAAAGCGTCGTTGTTTTACCGTGACCTGTTGGACCGGTAACATACAAGACTCCATGCTTTTTAGTTGAAAAATCTTTAAGACCTTGGAGCACTCGTCCTTCGAAGCCCAGGTGTTCTAACTCTAAGACAGTATTGGTCTTTTCAAGAACCCTCATAACAATACGCTCTCCGTTTTGTACGGGAACGGTACTCAAACGAATATCGATATCTTTTCCAGCAATTTTAATTTTAATACGCCCATCTTGAGGAAGTCTTTTTTCGGCAATATCAAGCTTGGCCATAACTTTAATACGACTGGAAACAGCAGAGTGAGTTTTCTTTGGCTGACGAAGAATTTCAGTCATGACTCGGTTGATACGAAATCGATAGACGACATCTTTTTCATAGGGCTCGATGTGGATATCGGAAGCGCGCTCTTTAACTGCTCTAAAGATAATAGAATTCACAAAACGAATAACGGGAGCTTCATCTGCGGATGCATCAAGAATATCAATGGGGCCATCGAGATCTAGATTCTCTTCAAATTCATCTTCGATGGAATCAACTAAATTTTGATTGGCTTTTTCATACACTCTATTGATCGCATCTTGAATCCTCAGGGGAGTGGACACGACAATATGGACTTTCTTTTTGAAAATACCTGTGAGGTCATTGATCGCGTAAAAATCAAAAGGATCACTCATGGCCAGTGTCACTGAATAGTCTGATTCAAGTATGGGAAGAATGTTATGTTGTTTAGCGTAGTTGATGGAAATATCTTTTACCATCATGGGGTCAATTTCATCGACCTTTATCTCATCTAAATAGGGGATATTGATCTGATGACAAAGCACTTTAATAATATCATGAGGGTGAATATAGTTTTTGGTGAGAAGTATATCTCCTAGCAGTTTATGTTCTTCCTCTTGCAATTGCAGAGCTTCGTCTAACTGCTCTTGGGTGAGAGAAGTGTGCTCAAGGAGGAGCTCACCAATCTTTTGTTTATGTGATTCAACTTTTTGTAAATGGCTCTCGTTAATATCCATATTTACTCAACTTCCTCTACATTACCTTCACTTGGAATAGCTTCTGCTTCAATTGCAGCATCAGTCTCTGAGGTTTGAGCTTTCTTTGCTCTCAATTCCTCAGCAATTCGTTGGTAATTTGGAGTGTTATCCGGATTCACGTATTCAGAGTCAACAGTGACATCCTCTTCAACCGGTTCAATAGGTCGCTCTTCAGAAAGATCATAAGACTCAAAGTTTCCTGACACCCCTTGAGTGATACCATCGACATCTTGATTCGTTTTTTTGTAGATATTTTGAGTGTCATCATAGAGAGGACCTTTGATCTGATTATTCACTTTTTCTCTCAGAGCATCTGCCGCTTTTTTGTTTGGTTCAGGTGTTTCATCTGTGATGATTTGCTGCAGATTTTCTATTCTATTGTCTAAGGTTCTTAAAGTGTTTGCAGAAGCATTTTTCTCATAGGGAGAAAGGATTCTTGGGGTCATAAACATTAAAAGGTTCACTTTTTCAACTCTTTGAGACTTAGATTTAAATAACCAACCTAAGACAGGAATATCACCAAGTAGTGGGACTTTATTAAAGGTGTTCGTTTCCTTATCTCTGAGAAGACCACCCATGACCACTGTGTCTTTATCTCTTACCATTACTTCAGTGACTGCAGACCTTGTCGTTGTTGGTAAACCATTTCCAGAATCATTAAGGCCACCAACAAAATCGTTGATGGTTTGGTTTATTTTAAGTTTTACAAATCTTGTTACTTTGTTGATTTGTGGGGTAATTTTTAAACTTAATTTAGCTTCTTGGTTTTGTACATTAAAGTTCGTTTGTCCATTGGGGGCAGTGGATTGATTTCTAATAGGAACCGTTTGCCCAACTTCGAATTCAGCGTCGGTATTATCCATGACTAATAGTTGAGGAGTCGCAAGGACATTAGTGGTGCTATCAGAAGCCACCATTTTGATGAGAGCATTAAAGGGGTTGACTGTGACTTCATTTCCACCAAGATTGACAGTGGTTGAGTCCCCAGCTGTGGCCCCAACAAAAAGACCAGCACCAGGAGTTTGTCCCGCCAAAACCGTCGCGAGCGAACCAGAATTAGTAAACCCTGCTTTTTGAGCTGCACCGGAGCCAAAGGCACCTAAGTATTCCACACCAAACTCTCGAGATTTATCTGCAGTTGTCTCTAAGATAAGTCCTTCTACATACACTTGGTCTCTAGGGATATCGAGTTTCGCAATGACACTTTTTATAGTCAGCCAATCCGTAGCGGCTGCGGTGACAACTAAGGCGTTATTATTTTTATCTGCATTGATTTTGACTTCTCCGTTAAAAAGAGTAGAGCCATCACTGGAGTTACTTCTTAAAAAAGAGCGCGAAGAGCTAGAGCGACTCGAGGAAGAGGAGGATCTTGATCCAGAAACAAGTGAAGAGAGGGTTTTGGCTAATTCTTCAGCGTTTCCATAGTTTAAATAATGAACATGTATTTTATCTGAATTGGTAGAGCTAAATCTCACATCTAGTTTTTTAATTAGGTTACGTAATTCTTCAGCACCATCGGCGTTGGCCATGGCTATAATAGAGTTGGTTCTTGGCTCAGCAATAATTTTTGAGATATTTTGCCCACCTCCGGCTCCATTAGCATTTGTAAATCTTTTTGAGCTTCCTCTCGAAGTTCTACGAGAAGATCCTCCACTAGAGCCAGATCTAAGTATTTCATCAAGAAGCTTTGCAATCTCTTGGGCAGATGAATTTTTCACTTTAATAATTTGTAGACTTTCATCATGACCGGGAACATCGATATATTTAATGAGTTTTACCAGTCTGGAAATATTCGCACCTGTATCTGAAATGATAATGGTATTGGTTTGTTTAAGGTCTATAATTCGCCCATAGCGAGACATAAAAGGTCTGAAGTTTCGAGAGATCTCAGAAGCATCAACATATTTTAAAGTCATAACTTTCATAATATGAGCTTCAGTCTCCGGAGTGTACTGTCCCGTATAAATTTGAGTCGGAACATAACGTACATCTCTGGCATTGATGATCTTATAAAATGCACCGGATTTAACCAGAGTGTAACCGGCCATATTGAGGGCCGCGAGATAAGCTTTCCATGCATCACCTACAGTGATAGGAGTAAAGGTTGTAATTGAAACTTTTCCTTTCACATCCTTATCGAGAATTAAATTGATCCCGGTCAGTTTTTGCATATGCTCAGTGACTTCTTTGATGTCTGCATTGGGAAAATTAAAGTCAGTGACAATCTCAGGTCCAAAAGCTGTTTCCGGATTTAAGTTAACAAAGGGAGAAGTCTTTTCTGTAGGAAGCTTTTGAGTTCTATTTCCAAAAGTCTGCGCATTATTTTCATCATCTGTATATTCTTGGTTAGCAGGCTGCTGATTTGCAGAATCACTTGGAGGATTAAACCTTGATTTGGATTTAAATCGGTTCATCTGCCCGAAAGCGGTCACACTCATACTAAGTATCATTACCGCCACAAAGCAGTGGGAAAGAGTATTAATTCGTA
>CEQY01396361.1_pt1 | contig 13647 bp, 14 predicted proteins | sample 361391 | NCBI WGS metagenome assembly CEQY01 (sample SAMEA2621075, study PRJEB7988) | marine metagenome | isolation source: saline water (ENVO:00002010), including | reverse complement strand
GGAGAATCCAGTATTTCTACTAAATACGTCAAGTAGCAAGCAAGTCATACCAAAAGATATATGTGAGATTTTTCTCAGTAAATGCATGTTTGACTTGTTTTTTAAACTGACGGTCATGCTTTATTATTCTCTCTCAGCACAATAATGGCAATGCAAAATGATCAAATAACTGCTTTCATTGGTGTATATGTTTTATCTCATGTATTCTATTCTCTATGAAAGTTATAATTATTTTTTTATATTTTTTTGCAAGCTGTGCAAGTCACAATAAACAAACTCATCTTGAGATAAACCTTGAGTGGCAAAATAAAAATAAGAATTTAAGAATTTCTTATGACTTTCCCAGAGAAGTTGAACTGGTTAAGTTAAGTGGTCTCTCACCGGATCATGCTAAGTATTGGCAAATACAAAACTCAGATTTGCAAATAAAAGAAGTTGGAGGAGATCTTTATATCCTCTCTCAAACTGAAAAGAAAAAAGAATTTAACAATATTGTATTTCTAGTGGAAACGAGGCGGGAAAATCTCTTAGAGATCCCTTTTTATCTCAATCAGCATGAATTATTAATTAGCTCGCAAAGTATACTCGTTAATGCTCTTGAGGGAGAAATAGGCGATACCGAAGAAATAGATTTTCCAGTCAAGCTTATTTTTGGGGGCAAAAAGCCAAAAAGTATTTATCTTGATAAGAAAATGCACCAAACAGATTTTTTAGAACAGCCACTGGATACGACCAAGATATTTATTTATTGGGGGAGAGAATCAAAAGAATTGATAAAAGAAGATATTTATTTATCAAAACGCTTTAAGCACAGTCAAAAAAGAGCATTGCTCAAACTAGGTCAACAAGTTAGACAATATATCGGGAATGAATTTACTAAACAAAAGATAGAGAAACCGACACTCTATTTTTTCAAAGGTAAAACGAACTCTTTTGATCTGGCCAATGATAGCATTGTTCTGCATTTCGATAATCGTTTTGCTCCTGAGGACCTTGTCGTAAAATATAAGTTGGCCATAAAAGCCCTTAATGCGTATTACTTGAAAGATCTTCCAAAGCTCAAAAACTCTCTTGTCTCGCAAATATATACTGATTATTTGGAACTCAAAGAAAAGAGTCTCTTAAAAGTCACTGATCAAGTCAAAAAAGATCAGTGGCTCCTCGATACAGAACGACTTATAAACAAATGTATTTTTTCAGAAGCCCTCAATTATAAACACTACCGGAACTCTTGTGAAAAATTTAAAGTTCTTATTATGGCTTCAAACCTGGAAAAATCTCTTCATTCTTTTTGGGAGAAACTTGTTGTTGAGAATATTGAAAGCGAAGATGTTTACGATGAGCTAATAGAATTTTACGAAGAACATGCTCTTAATAAAGAACTTGAGTTTGATGATATTTTCAATATAGAGTTCGATCAACAGGGCGAGAATGTGATCAAGCTCTTAAATGCGGTAGGCTTTGGGTATCAACCATTTCAATCCCAAAGGGTGGAAACTTCCAAAATGATAGCGGAGTCAATGGTCGAACAACTCTATACCAAAAACTGTCAGGGAGAAAAAAGTCTTAAAGTATTTAATCGTACGATATTCACCCGTGGACTTAGAAAGTGTGAAGGGTTTATAAAAGATTTTTATATTTATAAAGTCAATGGTCATCATATCTTTCGTGAAGCTCACCTGGCCTATGAGTCTACCCGTCTCACTTGTTTAACGAAGGGGGCCATCACCTTTAAAAGTTTAAGCGGTCAGTCACTCCCAGTGAACTGCTTTGGTCTGAGAGGACCTTTAAAACTGGTCCATATCGACCAGGTCTATAGTTTAAAGTAAAAAGCATTATTTATAGCCTGGTTTATTATTCTTTGTTAGAATAAATTGAATTTACAAAGGATGAGCTATGAGTATTTCAAATGTCCCTTTCATTACTCTTAACCGTTTTGAAGAAGGTTTCAAAGAAAAATTTCTTGGTGGAGTTGAAGAATTATTTAATAAAACTCAATTTGTGGGTGGCCCCGTTGTTGCCGAACTTGAAGATAAGCTTAAAGAAAAAACGGGAGCAAAATATGTTGTGGGTTGTGCCAATGGTACCGATGCTATTCAACTTGCTTTAAGAGCATGTGATATTGAACGAGGGGATAAGGTTTTGCTCCCAGACATGACGTTTTGGGCGACCTTCGAGTCCGTTGTTAATGTGGGTGCAGATCCTGTCACCGTTGATGTTAATCGAGATACTCTTCATTGGGATTTAGCAACCTTTAAACAAGCAGTAGAAGAATTCAAGCCTAAAGCAGCCCTTATGGTTCACCTTTATGGTTGGGCCAGCCCTGAGACTATGGCCATTAGAAAATATGCTGATGAAAATAATGTTATGTTAATTGAAGATGGAGCTCAATGTTTTGGGACAAAAGTAGATGGAGAGTCAATCTTAGGCTCTGCTAAAATTGCCACCACCAGCTTTTATCCTGCCAAAGTTCTAGGGGCGAGTGGAGACGCAGGTGCTGTCTTTACTCAAAATGAGGAGCTTGCCCATAAAGTTCGAGTGTTAGGAAATCATGGGAGAACAACTCATTATACCCATGGTCTTGTGGGATGGAATTCACGTATTGGTGCCTATGAATCTCTTTTTCTTTCCTTGAGCCTAGATCATATAGAATCAAGATTAGACTCAAGAATTAAAGCTGTTAATTACTATAAAGAGCATTTATCAGGATTGCCTCTAGAAGTTCAATTAAGTGAAGATAACGTAAAAGAAAATGGGTACTGTGCTGTGGCCATGATTGATCCAGGTTCGAGACCAGCTCTTATTGAGAGCTTGAAATCTGCCAATATAGGTCATGGGACAATTTATCCTGGAGCGATGAGTTTACAAGAAGGTGCAGATAAGTATCTCGTAGGAAAAATAGATAATGGAAATGCTGATTATATTTCTAAGGCGATTTTAAACTTACCGTGCTTTGCTTATATTACTGAAGAAGAGCTTGAGTATGTTGTTAAGCATGTAAGAAACTATTTTAAATAATTACTCAACTCTTTTAATAATATGATAGCCATATTTGGTTCGTACAGGAGCACTTATTTCACCCACTTCTAAGTGATAAAGTGCTCTTTCGAAAGCCGCATCCATGACACCACTGCTAAAGCGTCCTAAATCTCCACCTTTTGCTCCTGACTCACATTCAGAATATTCACGGGCAAGGCTTTGAAAGCTCTCACCCGATTGGAGTTGCTCTTTTATATAGAGGGCATCTTCTTCATCTTCCAGTAAAATATGCCAAGCTTTGTAACTTGTATTCATACAGCTATTATACTAATTAAGTATTTTGGGATCAATAAAGTCTATGACTTTAGCAATCACTTTTGGTGATCTGACTATTCTGTAATGACCTAGTCCTTCTGTTAAATGCAACTGTCCTTGTTTGAGTTTTTTGGCAAGCTGGACACTATTACTATGAGGACAAGGCAAATCATCTCTATCGTGAACAAGTAAAACTTCTGCATCTAAATCACTGGCCATTTTTTTGGGGTTGAGATTTTCAAGATCAAGGCCGTACTTATCTTCTAAGAAGCGATGTGTTTTATTAAAGTTTTTTTTCGACAGCAATGTTTTCTCGCTCCAGCTATTGAGTTCTAAATTTATATCATACTGAGGAGCAATAAGAGCTAGCTTGGGAATAAAACTAAAAAAATCAGCATTGGCCAGGGCAGCCGCGCACCCCATACTATGGGCAATTATACTCTCAACATTCTGATGGTAGTTGATAACTGATTTCAAGCTTAAATAAAACTCAAAGAAATTTGTTGTTATCCCCGTTGAGTCTCCATGCGCAGGAGCATCAAAAGTGACTACCTTATAGCCTCTCGCGACTAAGGGTTCAATAAAGGAATACAATTGTAGACCCCGGCCGGCCCATCCATGCATGAGGATAACCACAGGACCTTCTCCCCAAGAGTAAGACTTAACAAAATGTTCAGTATTTTCAACAGGAATAAAATAGGTGTCAGCTTTATCAGACCATTTCTTAAAATGAGGTTTTTCTCTCATCATTTGAGGTCTGAAAAAATAGTTCGTCACAAAACGTGCACTGAGATGAGGTTTTTTTTGATAAGCAAGATCGATCAATCTTTTGGAAACAGTTGTTAATGTTTCTTTGGTGCGAACGTTCGTGCTTTTTAAGGGTTGCCATAATAATGTTTTATTCATAATCACCTCTCGTTTCTCCTTAAGGATTAGAAAATTTAGCTTTTAATTGTTCGTAGGCCAAGAGTAATCTCTCTTCTACAGATTGATCTTTAAGTAGCCTGGTGTAGATATGTTGACCCACAAGTAGTGAGTAAAATTCGTATACGATTTGATTTATATCCGTATCTTTGGGGAGCTCACCACACTCAACGGCAATTTGAAAGGCTCGTTTGTAAAAATTAATTTGCTGCTCATAGAGAGCTCTGACCACCTTTCGTATTTCTCCTGGCCTATCATCAAATTCAATCGCTGCCGCAAGCAGGGGACAGCCACCTTTCTCATATTTTGACCATTCAAGCCAGTTGGCAATAATGGCGTCAACTCTGGCGAGACCTCGCGGTTTTTTGACAGCAGGCCTTAGCACTTTGGCCGTGAAATTTTCTGCTGTATAGTTAAGGACATCAATTTGCAGTTGTTCTTTTGAATTAAAGTGACCAAAGAGCCCACTTTTGGAAAGTCCCACCTTGGTCGCAAGCTTGCCGATACTTAAGGCTTCAAAGCCAAATTTACTGGAGAGCTCACAAGCTGTTCTTAATATGGTTTCTTTAGTATCAAGTCCCTTACTCATGCCCTTATTTTAGCACGAACGTTCGTTTTTGGGAAGAGAGGTCAAGTCCTCAGAATTACTTGTTTTGAAGCTTTTCTCCGCAGGTGCTACAGAAGTGAGCGGTCTTTTCATGATTAGTCTTATGACATTTTATACATTCTATCGTGGTGTAGTACTCATTCATACGTTGCGAGACAAGATCAACTGTCACCAGTCCTGTGGGGACAGCAATAATACCATAACCAATAATCATTAAAGAGCTGGATATAAATTGGCCTAAGGGAGTTTGAGGAACTACATCTCCAAAGCCCACCGTGGTCATTGTTACAATTGCCCAGTAAATACCTTTGGGTATACTGGTGAATCCGTTTTCAGGTCCTTCAACCAGGTACATAAGTGCACCAATGACAATAACTAAAGTGATAACTGTTCCTAAAAAAATTGTGATTTTAGCTTTTGAAGCACTTAAGGCCCGGAGCAGTTCATCCGCAGCCAGAACATAGCGATTGAGTTTTAAAATTCTGAATATTCTTAGAATTCTGAGAGCTCTAATCACTCCGAGTGTGTGAAGTCCAGGGAATAATGCGGTTAAGTATGCTGGCAGAATAGAGAGAAAGTCGACAACCCCATAAAAAGAAAAAATATATTTTGATTTTTTTTCAGCGCAATAAATTCGTAGGGCGATCTCAAAAGTAAAGAGTAGAGTGAAAAGCCATTCCATAACAAAAAACTGAAATTGAAATTGATCTCGCAATTCTTCAACACTCTCTAGCATCACAATAATAATACTGAGAATGACTGTAACAATAAGGATGAGATCAAATGTTTTTCCCGCTTTTGTATCTGTTCCAAAAATAATTCTTCTCAGTTCTTGTTTTAAATGACTCATAAATTAATTATGACTTAAAGCAAGAAAACATGCAAAATTATTTCTTTCTAAAGACACAAGCAAGCCATGGTCTTTGCTCTATGGGAAGACCATCTGGCCTGAAGTAGTGATGAATAAGCTGAAAGCCTTGAGCTTCCACAAGTGCTTGGTAGGTATCCAGCTGCATATAGTGAGCATATCTTTCGAAGTCGAAGACTTCACCTGTTCCTCGAGGGTTAGAAGAGAATAAAACGCCCCCTGGTTTAAGAGCTAGGTTAAGCTTGTGCAAAACTGATTTAAGTTCTTCTTTAGGAACATGAAAAAGAGAAGCATTGGCAAATACAGCATCAAATTTTTCAGAAGGAAGATCAAGTTCAATAAAATTTTGATGCAGAACCTCACATTGAGAGTAGTCTTTTGCCATTTGAACAAAATTTTCACTTCCATCTAAGCCGATCGCTTTATGACCTAGATCACTTATAGTTTTGAGATCTCTTCCTGGCCCGCAACCGAAATCTAGTATCGTAAAAGGGGGGCTGGCTTGGATAGCATCGAGCATCGCTTTGATATTCTGTGAAACATCATGGTCTCGAGTGCCTTCCCAGAAACTTTCTGATTTTTGATTATAATGGTGAATCGTTTTTTCAGTATAAGTTTTATTCATGAGTCTCTTTATAGGGTAAAAACTGTTTTAAGTGAGTTATTGTTTCTTGTATATAATCTCGCTCTTTCAGTATAAATTGATTAATGGCATCTGAAAAATTTTTATTTTTTATACGATGAGCACTATAAATAGGGGTGGGAGTAAAGCCTCGTGAAATCTTATGTTCTCCCTGAGCACCCGCTTCAAAAACAGCTAGTTGATGATGAATGGCAAATTCAATGCCTTGATAATAGCAAAGTTCAAAATGTAAATTTTTAAGAGGGCGTGTGGTTCCCCAGTAGCGACCATATAATCTGTTTTCATCATAAAAAAAGAGACTTCCTGCAATAGGCTCATTTTCAAAAGCCGCTTCAACATAAAGAATTTGATGTTTGAGGTGTTTTAAAATTTGTTGGAAAAAATCGTGATTGAGATAGGGAAGGGCGCCCTTGTAAGAGATGGTATCAAAATAAAAACGATGCATCTGTTCGGCGTGGGCAAGAGTTAAATCATCTCCTGTGTACTGGGTGATGCTCACCTCTTTAGGAAAAATTCTTTCTTTTAAAATATTTTTTTTCTTTTTAGATTTGAGAGTATTTAAAAAGTCATTAAAGTCTCTATATCCAGGGTTAAAAAAATGATACTGCATACTTGTTCTTATCATAAACTTGTTGGCCAAAAACTCTTTGTCTCTTTGGTTGATAAAAAGCAGATGTGCAGAGTAAAAATCTTTTTTCTGGTATTCTTCTAATAAAATGTGGATAAGTTCATTTTGAGTTTGTTTATCCTCAGCTTTACAAATGAAAACAGACTTGGTTGCAGGGGTAAAAGGACACATCGAAAGTAATTTAGGATAATAATCTAGCCCATGAGACGCATAGGCCTGAGCCCAATTCCAATCAAAAATATACTCACCATAGCTATGGTCTTTAATAAAATAGACCAAAAAGCCAGCTTGAACTTCAATTATTTGGGGGAGCCAACCAGACTGAGACCCGATACACCGAGTTATTTCTAAAGTTTGATAAAAATCTAAAGAAAGGAAAGGGTTTTGCTCGGGTTTAAGCCTCTCCCATTTGCTCTTATCAATATCCAAAAATGACCTATGTATTTGATTCATACTCTATAGTTATATATCCCTTTGCTCGGTTATTGAAATATTATAGGCAATAAAGTTGTGTTCGTCTTTGCGAAGTCATCATTTCTCTTCCATTTCCCGAAAAGATAAATGTTAGACAGCTAAGGGGTTTCCGTGACAATCTTTAAACTTATTTTGAGTGCCATCTTGATGACAAGTTGTGCCCAAATTCCAAAACAGCAAACAAGAAAAATCTCCAGTCTCAATGGTCCTGGAGCCCAGGATAAGATGTCTTACGAACAAATATTTTATCATTTAGAGATGTCAAAAGCTGAATTAAGAGTGGTCAAAGATTTGGGGGGAGACTTATATCTAAATCAATTAAACGACGAACAATATAATGAATTTATTGAAAAAGTTATTTCTCTGAGAAAAATCTCAAGTGGCCTCAAAGAAGATGTGAATGATTGGTATGTCAATTTACCGAGAGAGAGACAAAGAGAAGTCAATCAATCTATTGGTAAGTAGCTCAGTATGGATAAGATGAGAGTTTTCACATTTTTTCTTTTACTGAGCACTCAGCTCTGGGCTCAGAATTTTTTGACTCTTTCAGCTCAAAAAATTATATCTCACCATAAATGTCATCAAGAGATAGATCAGTATTTAAAGAGCTGGCAATCAACTTTTGAATTTGAAAAGTATTTAGGAGATGATCTTTCAGAAATTAAACTCATCACACCAACAAAGAGTCTAGGAAAATGGATTATTGCTGAATTTAAAAATAATCAAGTGAAGCTTAGTTTACGTACAGATTTTGATCAATTAGAAGTTAAACTGGCAAAAAATTGTCAAAAAGAAATTGGACTTCATAAACTCAAGCGTAGACAACAACAGGATTCCTTTCAAAAAGAAGATTTAGCTCAATTACTCCAAAAAAATGAAAAAGGAATGATTTATATTTGGTCTCCCCATATGCCTTTATCTATTGCTGGTATAAAAGAGATAAAAAAAGCTGCCAAGAAAACTAAAATGCCAGTCACCATTTTATTAGACCAAAATGTCAGTCGGGAATTTGCAAAAAAAACTCTCAAGAGTCATGGACTCTCAGAGAGTTATTTAAAATCTTATAACACAATTGAGCTCGCTTTGAGAGGAGCTAGTTTACACTTACCTTCCGTTCTTCTCTATAAAAATCATCAAATCGTAAGAAGGGCCAAACCTGGCCATGAATACACATGGAAATTTATTCAATATATTGAGAAATGGGTGAGCAAGTGAAAATACTTCTTAGCTTTTTTATTCTCTCTCTCTCTTTCGCTGATACTCCTTCTGAGTGTCAATTAAATACAAATCAAGCCACTCATCGATATCAATTACCAACACCACCAAGTTGGTTTATAACTCTGCACCCAGATGGTGAACATGTGGGGGTGATTCATGATAATAATTATGTTTATCGCTTCCCCAAAGATGGAGAAGGGGAAGTCATGAGGACACGAGTTCCCGGTGGAGTTGATCCTTATTTTTCACCTGATGGTTGGTTGCTTGCTGAACCTAATATACTTTATGATGCTGAACAAATCATGAGTAATTTAGATAATGGAATTGAAAACAGTCAAAGTATCGATGAGTTGGGGTTTGCCAATGTAAACAGTGTCTATCAATCCATAGGGGTTTTAGACGGAGAAGGTGATCAAAGAGAGTATATGTATATTGCTGATCCAGACCCTATTAGTAAGGAGAGTCCACTGGCTTTTGCGAGAATATCAGCGCAAAGAAACGAGCAGGGGGAAAAGGAAATTGTAAATGTGGATAATGGCATTCTTTGTCAGGGACAATGGCAAGAAGCGAATACACCCGTCATTTCTAGAGATGGTCAGTACCTCTCAATTTTAAATTTGGAAACAAACTCAACTCAAATATATAAGGTTGGAGCTCAGGCAGATCAATGTGAATTAATGGTCGATTTAGGTGTTCCAACCGGAAAAGTGAGTTTTGATTATGGCCAGGGGAGTGAGCGAAAAATTACTTTTCATATCGATCAAGTGAATACCAATACCTCTTGGTTTGATAGTCCAAGCTCTGAGGTTATAAAAGATTCTTATGTCATGGATATTTCAATTAATAATCTAGGTGCTGAGAATGAAACTTGGAATGTTGAAAGCTATCAACGTTTAACATCCACACAAACTATGGGAAGTGGAAGTTATTATCCAAGATTTGATCAAGAGGGACAGATTGTGCTGGTTCGAGAAGAAGAAGATGAATTTGGTCTCCCTGCTTTTTTTCTTGAGCGCTATGATCCTGAAGCCATGACTGGAATTACTTTCGATGAACAATTATTTAAAGCTAATGAATTGGGGTGTGAGGACAGGGCAAGAAATCTTTTTCCGGAACTATACGCACTTGGAAGTCTGTATGAAAATATATGTACTAATGCTCCAAGTGAAACCAGATTTCAAGATGCTATTCTCTTGGCCCAGTCGATGACCAAAGAAAACTGTTTAGGCCTCGTAGAGAATTACTGGAATGATTTTAATGCCGAGCAAGCCTCAAGCCTCAGCCTGGATGAGTTGACTGCAAGTTGCCTAGACTTTCCAAGTCAAAGCCAACTAGTGCATAGTCCGACATTAGCGGATTTTGGTGGAACTCAGCAAGACGAAGCTCCCCAAGAGACCCTTCTTAGAGTTTGTGGTGGCTGCCATATTGCTGCGAGTATGCCTTATACAAAATTTATTATTCAGGATGAAGATGGCAACTTAGCAACAGAGCCTACCGAAGTGAATGGAGTTGAATACCCTGGTCTTAGCTCTCAAACCACATTAGATTCTATGAATCGAATTCTCAACCGAGATCAAGCTTTTACTCCTATGCCTCCTGGGGGAGCTATGCATGGTAGTGATGAATTAAAAGTGGTAGAATATCTCCAAGAGTTTTATCGAACAACTGGTGGGGATATTAATGATCAGAGATACAAAACTTTGGAAGCTGAAATTGAAGAGCGTAGAAACAGTCAATAAAAAAATTATTTTACTTCTTTTTTTTATCACCGTGAGTTGCGGAGCGCCCACTTTGAAAATCAAAAAGTCTGATCATTTTGATGGTGAAAGATTTTTTAATCCTGAACATAAAGATGGAAAAAGCTTTCTCGATCTTATGAAGTGGAAATTTTCTTCGAAAGCCAGTGAGTGGCCAGATTATGTAACAGTAAAGCAACAAAAGCCAAAGGAGCAAAGAGTCTCTGGAAGTCAGGCAAAAGTGTATTTTATTAATCATGCCACAACTCTCATCCAGATGGATGGAGTTAATATACTTACTGATCCTATTTGGAGTGAGCGCACCTCTCCAGTCAGCTGGGCAGGACCTAAAAGAGTGAAGCAACCGGGCATCGCTTTTGAAGATTTACCGCCCATCGACCTAATTTTGATCAGTCATAACCATTATGATCATATGGATATTCCTACGCTAGAGAATTTAATAGATAAATATAAAAGTAAAGTTATTGTCGGGCTGGGGAATTCTTATTATTTTTCAGATCAATATAAAAAATTTGTTATCGAGCTGGACTGGCAGGATAAGTATAGTTACCAAAATATAGAAATGACTTTTGTTAAGGTGCGACACTGGTCGCGAAGAACCCTTTTTGACACGAATAAGACTTTGTGGGGAGGTTTTTTTATCTCTGGTTCTAAGAATATTTATTTTGCAGGAGATACGGGGTATGCAGACCATTTCAAAGAAGCCAATGCTCAGTTTAAACATATTGATCTCGCACTTCTTCCTATTGGAGCTTATGAACCTAGGTGGTTTATGAAAAGCTCTCATATGAATCCTGAAGAATCTGTGAGGGCCCATAACGATTTGAATGCCAAACAATCAATCGGAATTCACTTTGGATGCTTTCAGCTCACTGATGAAGGGATTGATTCTCCACTTACGGCCTTGGAAGTTGCCAAACAAGATTTAAATCCAGCAAGCTCTTTTATCACATTAGAGCATGGGGATTTTATCGTCTTAAAAGATACTGAGGAATAAAAAATGAAGCTTTGTATTTTGGCTTTAGGGCGATTAGGAAAAAAAGTCTATCAGTTAACTTCAGAAAAATCTTTTGGGACTTATACCCATGAAGAAAAAAAGGGATATGATTGTTTGCGTTTTGATATAAACCAACAAGATATTCCCCATCGTTTTTTCGACGCCACACATATTTTTTTTAATCTTCCTCCAAGTAAAATTGAGTCCTTTGAGAATTTTGCATCTCTATTTTATAAATTAAAAGATAAGCACTGGATATTTATTAGCTCGACCTCAGTTTACGGTCAATCTGGAGAACTCCATGAAGACCATATTGCAATTCCAAAGACAGAGAACGGAAAGTTTTTGAAAAAGTGTGAAGAACTTATTTTAGAAAATGATCGAAATATCGTGATTAGACCGGCTGGCCTGTATGATGAAACAAATCATCCTGGGCAATATCTTGCAGGAAGAGAAAATATTTCTGGTGGAGATCAACCTATTAATCTCATTTCAAGAGATGAAGTGGCTCAACTGACCCTTGACTGTGTTCAGGCAGGGTTCAAAGGTATCTTAAACGCTGTCAACACTCATCACCCTCTCAAAGAATCATACTATCAAGAATACTGCCGACGTCACGGTTTAGACTTGCCCCATTTTATTTCAGAAGGTGAGCCAGGTAAAACCGTGATAACCAAGTATGAACAATATAAAATTGACACTCAACTTCCTTAATCTCTCCTAAACCGACCGACTACGCTGGTGAAACATTCTTTTTGAAATGTATCCCTAAATATACAGAATAATTTTTTTAGATTAACTTAGTATTATGAAATTTCATGTAAAGATCAAGGTGGAGTTGTAGTTTTTCAATGGACTGGGAAACGCACCAGCTCTTTCTGACCAATCGGGAGATATTGTCTCTGAGCATGGCACAAGTGTGATTGAGGGCAAATAATGGGTCCCGTGCGAGCCGTTTAAGTTCTCCCTGTCCGGCAATACAGCCGCGTCCTCCTTTGTATCTGATATAGACTGCACTTGGAAAATAGCGATCCACAAACTCTGGATAAAACTTATGCTCATCTGATCGGATCAGAGCGTTTTTTGCTACTACCTTTTCAATCTTTTGAAACATTTGCTCTAAACCTAGTTTATGCTCACTTTTACGATAGCCATATTTAGCACGTGACTTCTTCGCTAGCAATCCAAATGCCGGGATTTGAGTGGCGACTAGGGCGAGAATTCTGCGAGTTTCAGCATCAACAGCAACACTAATTGTAACAGGTAACATTTTTGTGCGCTCTTTTGTAATTAGATCGTCAAACTGTAAGTGTTCAACAGGATTAACTCTAAGTTTTTGCAGGTATTTCTGGTTAAACATTCTCGCCTGTAACCCTAGGAACTCAACTTTTCTAGCTACAGTCTTCTTATCAACGTTTAAATTCAAAGCAATTCTTCTCATTGATACTTTCGAACAATACATAGCTTCTATGAGGTGGTTAATGGTTCTTTTCTTTTGTCGATAGCAAGGCGAGAGCTGGGCAGTTGATATCCGCTTACCACAAGAATTACACCGATATCGTTGTATATATTTTGAATCACTTTTTCTAAAATAGAACCCATCTTTTTTAAAAAATTTATTATTATGACAGGAATTTTCAGGGCAGGTAAGCTTCATGAAATCTAATGAGCAATATACGATATCTCTTAAAGACTATAAGTGTCCATAAACACTAGTAGTAAAGTTTCATTGAAAGAAGATTTTTCAAGGTAAACAAGTTTTTTACGACAAAATTAACACCACAATAGTCAGTCGGTTTTAATTTCTCCAGTGAGAATTTCGAGTGGCCGAGAATAAAAAGTCGATCAGAGCTTTATGTCTTCTCATTGTTCTATCATGCCTATGTTCAATGATGGGATTAAAAAGACCAGAGGCCGAAAAAATTTGTTTGGGATTTTTCTTCACCCAATTCCACGATCCCATCTCCAAGGTCCATGGTAGAAAGAGTTGATCTGACTTTTTATGTAATCGATGATCATCATAAAGATAATCCCATATATCTCCATGAGTTGTGTAGTTGAGCGACTGAGGTTCTACCTTGTAAATATGATGGGGAAGAGTTTCATCCATTAAGTCTTTCAATGATTGAACTTCTTTAATATTGGGAAATTGGTCCGTGGTTTTAGCATAGGGATACCAAAAGCGATCTTTGAGCCCAAAGCCTGAATGAAAATCAACAGTCAAAGCCGTTGCCGCT
>CEQY01198841.1_pt1 | contig 13654 bp, 15 predicted proteins | sample 361391 | NCBI WGS metagenome assembly CEQY01 (sample SAMEA2621075, study PRJEB7988) | marine metagenome | isolation source: saline water (ENVO:00002010), including | reverse complement strand
CTAGATGGATTGGCCCTGGCCGAAACCACACCAGGTCCTCTGATTCAAGTAGTTCAATATGTTGGCTTTATGGGGGCCTATCGTTTTCCAGATGCCATGAATCCTCTCGTGAGTGCTTTTATTGGTTCAGTGCTTACCACTTGGATGACCTTTGCACCTTGCTTTCTTTTTATTTTCACTTTCGCCCCATATATAGAATTTATCAGAGGCCAGAAACTTTTTACCGATGCCCTCTCCGCCATCACCGCGGCAGTGGTTGGGGTGATCTTCAATCTCTCCCTTTGGTTTGTCCTCAACGCACTCTTTTTACAATCAGAAGATATTAAGAATGCAGTCTTTGATTTTAGCTACCCCATTCTCAGTTCCATCGATTGGTATGCCGCAGGGATTTGTGTCATTGCTCTTCTTATGCAATTTAAATTTAAAAATGGATTGTTTACAATTTTAGGTGTGAGTACTGTCTTGGGAATTTTAGTCAAATCCCTTGGTTAAAATTTCTCAAAGGTTATCGACCACTCTTTTAAATTCGGTTAATTAGAAAAATTATCTCACTCATTTTTTTGCATAAAAAACCCCACAAGTATGTGAGGTTTTTAACAACAATTTACTTTGCTACTAGTAACCAGCAACAACTGTATTTATTTTAACATGTTGTCTCTTTCTAGGTCAATGAAGACCTTGCTCCAAAAGGAGTTTCTTCATGAGGAAGAGCACAACAATTTACTTAGTCGTTTTTATCTTGTTGATTTTATTAACAGTTGATAATTGCTACTAGTAACCAGGCACAGGAGAAATCCTGTGCTCGGTTCTACAATTTTTTGCATAAAAAAAACCCCACCATAAAGGAGGGGTTCATGATCTACTAACTTTTTATGCTATTAAAAACCAGCACATGGATCTATTTTAACATGTAGTCTCTTTCTAGGTCAATGAAGACCTAACTCCAAAAGGAGTTTCTTCATGAGGAAGAGATCTACTAATTTTTTAATAGTTCTTATCTTATTGATTTTACTATCAATGGATAATTGCTATTAAAAGCCGGCACAGGAGAAATCCTGTGCTCGGTTATACAATTTTGAGATATTTATGAACACAGCTTTTCACATTTCAACGAGAACAATAGACAGCAAATGGTTTCAAACATCTATTAAAGATGTTTGGTCGATTTGTAAAAGAAGTTTAGTTAAAAATTCTCATTCCAGTAAAGTCGATATTATTTCATTTGTTCTTATGCAAAATCATTATCATCTTCTACTCAAGGCTGATTATAAGAGTGCTAAAAATTATGTAAGCATATTCAATAAGCAGGTAAGTCATGAACTTAAAACACATAATAAATTTACTCAAAGTGTTTTGGCCAATGATTTTAAATTAGAACTCATCAAAAACCCAACCTACCTAGCTAACTGCTATCGCTATATTTATCAGAATCCTGTCAGAGCAAATGTTGTCAAGAGTTGTGAGAATTATCCTTACAGCACCCTTCATTATCTCGCTCATAATAAAAAGTTTGGAATACCACTTTGTGATCGGTTTGGGGTTAAAGATCAGTATGCATTAAGATGGATCAACGAAAAACTACTTACGCCGCCAAAAACTTAAAACTTCTAAATGCTCAGTCAGAGCAAACATATCAACAGGAATAATACTTTCTAATTCATAATCTCTTTCTAGAATATCGGCATCAGCTCGCAATGTTTGGGGATTGCAACTAGAATAGACTAAGAACTTAGGGGCCATCTTACAAATAAGTTCAGAGAATTTATTCCCTAATCCTCTGCGAGGTGGATTGACCACCAAAAGATCAATAGGGTTTTTATTGTATTCGGGAAATTTGAAAGCATCATCACAGAAAAATTTTATATTCTCTGCAGCTGACTCTTTAGCACAAGCAATGGCGTTCTCATTAATTTCAATACCAATAACTTTGTCACAAAATCGACTCATCACTTGAGCAAAACCACCTACTCCACAAAAGAGATCCACCCCTAATTTAAAGTCTTCATCTTGATAGCGCTGATATACTTTTTGATAGAGTGTATGGGCCAGCTCACTATTGATTTGAAAGAAGTTGGTGGTCGAGCCTAAGAGCTTAAACTCATCAAAATCATGTTGAATATATTTTTCATCAGTTAAATAATAAGTCTCACCCTCAAAAACCGCAGCGTGTTTAGGCTGGACTTCAAAACTGATCACTTTTATTTCTGAGAAATTCTTTTGTAAAAGTTGAGTTAGTTTTTTAACTCGCTCAAAACTCTCCAGACTCCTCATGCCAAAACGCACTGAAATCTCACCGGTCTTTTTTGCGATATTTATAATGAGGTATTTAAATTCTCCTCGCCTCTCGGCTATAGAGTAAGGAGTCAGCTTAAATTCAAATATTTTGCTTTGAATACAGAGCACTATCTCATTGAGTTTGGGGTGGTGGATAGGACAGTCCAAAAGTGTCGTGACCATTTGAGAGTTTTTAAGGGATGGGATTCCTAGCACCGGATGACTGAGGTCTCCTCCCACCACTAATTTAGCTTTGTTGCGATAGCCAGCAAGCCGGTCCATTGCTAGGGCCGGTTCAAACAGAGATTCGTCAAACAAGCTCTTGAGCCCCTCTATTTTTTGCTCCAGGCCCGTGGCATAATCCAGCTCAATCAATGAGCAGGATTGGCACCTTTTTTCAATATAAGCCCTACAATTTAGCTTCATGCTCACTAGTCTAATTTAAGCCTTATACATATGTAAATAATGACATAACTGCCAATTAGACTTGTTTAATATGCTCTTCTTTGCTAAATATGGCCGATATTTGGAGGACTTATGAAACTTATACTCACGCTAGCGATAGTCATTTTCTCACTATCATTCTCGCTCTCAGCCCTTGCAGCTGATTGCGAAATCAATTCCGTTTACTCAGAACTTGAAACTGGATTAAACAAAGATGTTATCTGTAAAACAGTGATGGATGAACTGAAGTCTCGTGGACTTCCTGAAGGTGCTTATCTTCTTATTGAGGCCAATGGAAGAAGAACGACTTATACCGTTGAACTCACCAATGTTATGTACCTTTTAAATGGTCAGGCCCTTTACGCCGGTCAAGGAATGCTTAACTGGAATCCAGATGGAGAATGGGTCACTCTTGAGTAGTGAAAATGTAGCCATTATTGGTGCCAGTGATAAGCCTGAGCGCTTTTCCCATAAGGCCATGCTATTGTTACAAGAGTATGGCCATAAGGTTTTTCTGGTCAGCCCCAGATATCAAGAGATCGAAGGGCAAAAAGTCTATTCAGATTTAAGTGAAATTTCAGAGAAAATAGACACAGTTACTATGTATGTCTCAGAGAGATTACAAAAAGATTCACTTCAACAATCGATTATCAATTCACATCCAAAGCGAGTGATATTTAACCCTGGTACAGAAAACGAATTATTTGAAAGAAAGCTAGCTGAGTTAAAGATTGAGCCTCAAAGAGCTTGCACTCTTGTTTTGCTTAGAACCGGTCAATATTAAGTATTAATCAACAAATATACTCTTCTCTCATTTTACATCGCATGACTTTCTTTCACATCTGATTGCTCAGGGTGTTTTAAGAAGTATTTTTCATACCCATAAATAATGGCCATGGTTAAAAGTGTATAAGCTATAAGCTGAGGATCATCTTTAATTTTTATATAAGTCAAACCTGTTAAGATCATCGCATCAACAATCAGAGCGATAACTAAAATAGAAGGTTTAAATTTTACTTCTGAGCGATCAGCATTTTTGAGCACGCCATAGTGAATCAACATATCCATCACGATATAGAAAAATGCTCCCATAGCAGCGATACGACTGACGTCAAAAACAATGGTCAAGCCTGCCGCCATCACAGCAATATAAACTAAAACATGTTTATGAATATCACCTGGCATACCAAAATGTTTATGGGGAACTAGTTTCATTTTAGTGAGCATAGTTAGCATTCTTGATACCGCAAACATACTGGCAATGATTCCGGTAATGGTCGCAATTATCGCCACGATCACAGTTATATTGACACCAAGCTGTCCGTACGTAGGTCTCGCCGCTTCAGCGAGAGAATAGTTTTTCGCCTCAATTATCTCTTGCACACTCAAACTACTGGACACAGCAACAGTGACAAAAAGGTAAACTCCAAGACATATAAATAGCGTGTAGATGATCGCCCTTCCTACATTTTTATGGGGCTTGGTTATTTCACCTCCACTATTAGTGATAGTAGTAAAGCCTTTAAATGCGAGCACCCCAATGGCTACAGAACCAATAAATTGTAATACTCCTGCACTCTGTTGCCCACCGCTTGTGGTGATGGCAGAAAGATCAACTCCACTGGCCATAAGTCCACCTATCGCTAAAAAGATAAGCCCCAAAGCTTTGAAAAATGCACCAAAATACTGTAATCGTTGAATGGCTTTATTGCTCATAATATTAACTAAAAAAGAAGTAATAATGAGTCCCACCCCTAAATAGGTCACAGAGGATGAATCTAAGTTTACAAAATCCGACTGCACGATATAGTTTCCAAATGTTCTGGCCACCAGACTTTGGTTAATAATCATGGAAAAGAGCATGAGAACAGCTCCCCACGCTGCAAGTGTTGTTTTACCGTAGGCCTTAACTAAGATCATTCCAATCCCACCTGAGGACGGATAGGCATTAGACATTTTGATATAAGTATAAGAAGTTAGCCCGGCCACTAAGCCAGCTGCTATAAACGCCCAAATAAAATAGGATCCGGAATAATTCGCGATCTCTCCAGTTAAGGCGAAGATACCAGCTCCAATCATCACACCAGTCCCCATGGCGATGGCCCCTGATAAAGTTATTTGATCTTTTTGATTTGAATTGTCTGACATAATCTGCTCCTACTTTTTAGTATTAGCAGATTATGCGATTTTTTGATGATAGAAGATTTGTTGAAGTTTGTAGATATCTTAACAATTATTTTATTCAGCTCTTTTTAAAACAAATAAGCCATATTTAAAACTACCTATCTTATAGGCCACAAGAATTCGTATTATACTAAAAACAAAAGTCTTTTCTTTATTTTTCTTATTAATAAAATAATTCCTCGTGCTTTTATCAAATAGACCCAGGCCCACACTTTTTAAACTCTCCCACCACGTGCGCCACACCAAATGACTAAGATCGGTAAACTCTTCCAGGACTAATCCATGTTTTTGCATACAAGAAGTGATTTCACTTTGAGAATACAATGAAGGAAGCCTTCCTTCTTTACAAATAGGAAGCAGCAACAATTTTTGGGCAGAATTTGAAGGTTGTTCACAAGAGAGCCATGAGCACATAACAAATTTAGAGCCAGGTTTCAAAACCCTGGCAATTTCTTTAAAATATAAATCTTTATCCTTAATATGTGAAAAACATTCTATTGAATACCCACCATCAAGAGAAGAAGATCTCAAATCGTTATTTAGCCAATCCTGCAGATGAATAGTGGTGTTCATCTTCTGCTTATTATCAATAGCGTATTTATATTGATTTTGTGAGACCGTATAGCCAATAACTTCCTTTGCTCCTTTCTGACAAGCAAGCCTTGCTGAGGTACCATAGCCACAGCCAACATCTATAAGATTTTTATTTTGAATAGGGCCTAATTTATGTAAAACATATAAAGCAAGTTTATGAGATGCCTCTTCTTTACTTAGCTTACGACTGCTCCATAAACCATGGTGCAGATGGTTCCCCCAAAATTTTCGATACAATTCATCCAGCTCGTTATAATGATTGGATATATCTTTAATGTGACATCTTTCGTTTAAAATCATAAATGCAGTTTAATTAAAATCGAGTATAAGTGATGGGCTTAACTTTTAAACCGATAGAGCATCATAACGAAGTATCCCTAAATAAGTCTTAAAAGAAATTAGTAAATTTTTACACATTTAACTAATTAGCGAGTAACTAGAGTGTAGAATAAACGCTTATGAGAATCTGACTTTTAACGATGAATATTAGCCATTTTTTTATTATGATTTTCACAAGACTGATCCAAAAGCCAACTGAAAATTCTTTTGCGTTCGGTCCAAAAATCTATTTCTGGATGAAACTGAGTCCCCAAAATTGGCCTCCCTTCGAATTCCATAGCTTCTGCAATTCGTCCTCTATTAGAATAGGCGGTTAGCTTAATGTCAGGCCAGCGCTCAGCTTGATGCTGTTTAAAATAGTCGATCCTAATGCCTTGATGGTGATATTTATATCCTCTAAAACTAGAGTACTTTAAAATTGATTTTATGAGAGAAGGTTCATCATTGAGATAAACTCTATCTAATAAATACCTTCTATTTTTAATTCCAATTTCTTCTTTAATATCAACGATGAGGGGTATACCTTGAGAAACAGCTAGCATTTGCATCCCTCGACAAATGCCCAATATAGGAAGATCTTTATTCTTATCATCAGCAAAATATTTTTGAAGCATGTCATACTCAAAAGGATCTCTCATATCCCCTTCAGCGCTATAATTAACTAAGTAGTCTAGTTCTTCAATACGAGTGCGAAGTTCATCCTCCACTCGATTCTTGTAGTACTCTGGATTAATATCTGCTCCGCCTGGCATAACGATTCCATCTAATTCTTCGAATTTGATATTGTTTTCTGCAAGCATATTAACGAGCTTTAGCTTATAACCTTTTTTACTAGCAAAGCGATAAAGAGCTTTTCGATAGAAGTACTTACAGCCATAGGAGCACCCTATGGTCAGCACCTCATCTTTCGGCATTTTGCACTGAGTGTGCGCAAAACTAGAAAGTGAAAAAAGAGTAAAGATTAGGGTTAAAGTGGTTCTTTTAAAGAGTGTTTGCATATATTTATTTTAATTTAAAATAAGCATTCTGGTAGGGGCAGAATTATTTTCCTTTCTTAAACACAGTCAAAAATCTAATCCACATTATGATTAGTTAATTTAAAATAAAAAGATGCAGACCAAGTAAGCAACATAAAACCTGCTAAACTTATCAATCCAGTCACCACTTTCAAGTGTCCCAAGGGGCTAAAATCGCTAAGTCCAAGTGTTGTATAGCTAACTGTTGTATAATAAAAATAGTCTCTAAATATAGGTGTAAATTTATCTGTAAAATCTCCCAAATGAAATATTTGAGTAATTACATATACGAGCAAAGTAAAGAAGAGTATCTCTATCATGTGAAGCAGAAAAAGGCCGAGTAATATAGATAGACTTCTCAAGTCGTGATGATGTGAGGTCGTGGCTTTAGGCATAAAACGTGAAAAAATCTTCAAACAGTAATAATGCAACGCTATTGCACAGAAAATAAAGAAGAATGTTAACAATAGCGCTTCAATCATAATTTATTTTTTTTGTACCATTGTTCCTTCTTTAAATGAAAAATTACCATTTGTTTCGACGTGAGAGTAATGAGAATTCAGAACTTTCTTCACCTTGCCTTCACCCAAAACTTTGAGTTTACATTCGCCATCTCCTCCACCTCTTTCTCCACCAACAGATACACACTCATTTTTAAAAAAGATAACTTTATCTCCTTTTGCGACATCATTATCTCCTAAACAAACGTGTGCTGTATTTTCGTCTACTTTCATTGCAACTGTCCCTCTCATAAACTTGTGGGTGGCGCAACTCACTGTAAAAAGAATTAAAAATAGTAAACTTAAAAATTTCATCATCATTTCCTTTTTATTATTAATATGTATATCCTAAACCAGCTCCATACTCATTATAGGTTTGATTATAGCTCATCATAAAAGATAAATTCTTTGTGTATCGATATTCAAGTTCCGTATAGTAATTCCGTTGTGAACTATACTCATAATTGAATTGCAGTTTACTCGTGAGCTGGATTTCATTTTCAAATTCAAGCTCATATTTTTTCTCAAGCGAAGGTTGATACTTCAAATCAATCGAAATATTTAAAGGGAGCACCCACGTAGCACCTAGAGTCGGAGACCATTCTGATTGAGCAGGAGTGGCCTCGGTCTTGACTCCCAAATAGGGCTGCAGATACCTTGTCATTATCTTAGCAAAGTGCACTTCTCCCTCTAAATCTCCTTCACCATTTCCCACCACATCAAAGGCGGTGTTAAAATAAGAATTAAAAACACTCGTTTCAGTGCGAAAATAATTACTTTGAGCAAAGTTTCGTGAGCGCAGAAAAAGCTTTTTGGGAAAATTGAATTCCTTTGACTCTTCTCTCATCTCTCTTAGTGCTTCAGGACCAGGATTATTTTCATATCTCACAATACGTGTCATACCTGCCATCATATGGTAAAGAATATGACAGTGAAAAAACCAATCCTTCTCTTCTTTGGCTTCAAATTCAATCACGACCTGATCTAAAGGTGCCACGTTAACTGTATGTTTTAAAACAGACCATTCATTTTGCGCTGTCATCACTCTAAAAAAATGACCATGTAAATGCATAGGGTGATTCATCATCGTGGTATTTTTCATCACAAAACGAACTCGTTCCCCTTTCTTCACCTTTATATAAGAGTTCGGATGCAAAGGAACCCCATTAATACTCCAAACATAGTAGGCCATATTCCCATTCAGCGTAAAATTATATGTTCGAAGCTTAGTGCCTTTTGCCACTTCAATAGGGTCTCTTGCTTTTAATAACCCATAAGTCAGCTCATTATAAAGAGGTTTATCGTTAGGTGAAACATGCTCGTTAATCTTTTTAGAGATAGGCGCCCTATTCATAATACGAGTGTTATAGGCCAAATCTTTCTTTTTACTCTTATGCTTCATTTTCATCTTATGAGACTGCATACCCATTTTTTGTTTGCCAGTAGGTAGCTTATAATCGTTACTAAATTTCGCTGTCATCTCTGTTGGTAAATCAGAAAATTCATTTCTATAATTCATCATCAGCTCTTTAAGGAAGCCCATTTTTTTCATCCCCATCATATCACCCATAGTAAAACTGATGGGATGCTGCCAAGGCATATCCATCGCCTTAATCGTTTCACTTCCAGAGCCCAAAAAGGTAGATGAATAACCGGTATTATCTAAAGATGTTGCTCGAAGTTCTATTTTTTTGCCTGCAGGGATATCTACCAGCACATCATAAGTTTCCGCCACACTGATGGGAAGAATTTTCACCTGGACAGGCTCAACAGGCAGTCCATCTGCGCCCACCACAGTGAAGTAAGAATCGCCAAAGGTAAGTTTATAAATACTCGTTGCTGAGCCGTTGATAATTCTTAAACGTATTTTCTTGTTGTTAAGGTCAATATGATTTTTAGGAGAGCCATTTGATAAAAAATAATCATATCCCACATCAGCATAATCCATACCTTCCATTCTTTGCAAAGAATCTCTAAATTTAGTCATAGCATTGCCTGTTCTTAAAGCTTCCCACCAAGATTGCACGGTACCTTTGAGAACATCATAGTACTCCCCCTCTTTTTTGAGATTTTTTTGAATTTCCTCCCCGGATTCTTCACTAAAATCTGAAAGGACAATCGTTTTCTCTGGATATTCTTTTTCTGCCTCCTTATCATGAATAATAAAAGCCCCATACAGGCCATCTTGTTCTTGAAACATGACATGGGAGTGGTACCAATAAGTTCCTGTTTGCACTATTTCAAAACGATATTTTTTGGTCTGACCGGGTTCGATCGGAGGTGAGTTCACATAGGGAACACCATCTTGATCATTTTTGATGATGAGTCCATGCCAATGTATAAGTGTTGGTTCATCTGTTTTATTGACGACATCAATTTCGGCTATATCCCCAATGGTAAACTCGAGTTTCGGCGCAGGGATCCCTCCATTAACCAAAACCTTGTCTTTATAAGTTTTACCATCAATCACCACCTCTCCACGTGTGATAACCAGCTCATATTTTTGAACTTTCGCGTAGACGTTACCTATAACAAGAGTGAGTAAAAAAAGAATTATTTTCATGAATATACCTTTTTTAATGTATTAAATTTTAATTTTTCTTTATCTTTTAAATTATCTATTCCACTGGCTTTATATATATTGGCTAGACCTTTTATGAGATTACGCTGGTAATTTGCCACTTTATTGGTTTTGTCAGTCACATCGAGTCCACTTATTCGAGCCTGATCCATGGTCGTAATTCCTGTCGGACATTTATTTGTGTTACATTTTAGAGACTGTACACAACCTAGAGAGAACATCATCCCTCTTGCTGAATAACATAGGTCAGCTCCTTTAGATAAATTGTTAGCAATATCAATGCTTGAAAGAACCTTACCTGTACTGATTACTTTAATTTCATCTTTTAACTGATTCTTTCTTAGAGTAGCGACTACATATTTAAGACTTTCGCTTAAAGGCCAGCCCATATGGTGAATAGAGTCTAAATCAGCGGCACCGCTTCCTCCCTCTCCCCCTTCAATGACAATAAAATCTGGATACATTTTATATTGCCTCATAAGCTGACATAAGCTTTTAAAATCTTCTTTTTTACCTAAACAAAGCTTTATACCTATAGGTTTGTTATTGGAAAGGTCTCTCAGTTTATCAATGAAAGCGAGTAGTTCTTCATGACTAGAAAACATTGAATGATAACCTGGTGAATGTACTTCTGTGTGAGGCCTAATCATTCTTATTTTTGCTATCTCCTCGGTGTTTTTTGATGCCGGAAGAATGGCTCCAAACCCCGGTTTTGCACCCTGAGATATTTTAATTTCAATCATTTTCACTTGTTCATGAATCGCTTGCTTTTGAAAAAGAACTTCATCAAAGTTTCCTTCCTTATCTCGGCATCCAAAATAAGCTGTTCCTATTTGCCAAATTAAATCACATCCACTCTCCCAGTGATACTTTGAAATGCCTCCTTCCCCTGTATTGACTGCAAAGTTCTCTTTTTTAGCACCATTACATAATGCCGATACAGCTGCTGAGGAAATAGATCCAAAGCTCATCGCACCTACATTTATAATCGATGACTCATAAGGATTTTGACATAAAGAACTTCCAATTTTCACTCTAAATTCATGATGTATGTCTTTCAAAGGATACAAACTATGCTCACACCAAAAATAATCTTTACTGGAGAAGTCTAACTCAGAGCCAAAAGGTAGAGACATCAAACTGTCATTTGCTTTTTTCTTTACATAATTAATTTGCAGTAAAGAAAATGGCCTTCCTTCCCACCTATTTTGAAGTAGTACTTCTTGTAAAACATGTCGTTGTTTATCAAGAAATTCATTTATTGTTCCCAAAAAAGGATAGTTTTTTCTTATATTGCTTTCAGTCTGATTAAAGTCACGAATGGCCATGTATAAAATCGGTAAATAGAGAATAAAAGCTCCCCATATAAACCAATGAAGAAAGCTTTCAATTAATAAGAAAAAGAAAAGAAAAATATAGAAGGCAAGTAACCAGTAACGCACAAATTACTCCTCTTCCTCTTTTAGCATATTTGTTGCTGACTCTATCCAGGATAAAATCTTTTCTTTTTCTTGATCTGACAAAAAAGACTCCCAATGCATCACTTGATAACGAAGAGGTGGCATTGACCCTTCTTCGATAACTGCTCTTATCGCCTTAAGATCCGACTTAGGGGTACCATGGCCCTTAAATGGATAACTCCCGGTAAAGATCAAATGTTTTTTTGCTTCTTCAATGTCAGAGTCTATTAAACTCTGTACTCCTGGAAGTGGATAATACCAGGGGTAGTCCACGTTTTGTGAGTGGCAATTATAGCAAGCTTTTTGAAAGATAGGTTGAATACTTTTTTGATACGCCTCATTAATATGGCCATAATGTACTTTATTTTCACTTACCTTAGAATTTTCTGGTTGAGGTTTTGAATCGTGTTTTTCATCTCCATGCCCCAGGGCGAGAAAAGAAAACAAGATTGAAAAAATCAGGAAGACTCTTTTATCCATAACTGACACCTATAGTTCGTGGCACTCCATAGCTTCTCCTGCCGAGTGTCGGTGGCATCCTAATTTGACTTCATTCCCGCCATTGAATTTAGCATGTACTTCCACCCCACCACTTCGAATCAGAGTCGTCACACCAATAAAACGGTTGAGTTCATTTCCGCTTAAATTATTTGAGATAACACTCAAGGCTTCATTAACAGCGTCTTTCGTATCAATTAGTTTTGAGTTCTCTATACTTGCACTGGCGGTTGCAGTGAATATTGTAAATAAAGTCATCATTAAAAACTTTTTCATAAGCTCTCCTTTAATATTCGTCATCACAGTTATATGTCTCATCACTGAATTCTGGCGCGCAGGCCGAAATCCAATCTTTGATATAATCAATTTCGTATTGCTTGAGTCGTCCATTTATGGGCATAGCACCTGATTCAACAGATTCATATAATCGACTTTTTTGCGGATTTCCTTTGACCAAGAGGGGAATGAAGCGATCTTTCATCATTTTTTCATAAGAGTCAAAGTTTATGGGATCATTGCTAGGTTTTGCATTCACACCACTATGGCATTCCATACAATTTGGTGCTAGAATTTCTCTTTGCAAAGTCTTGAAGTTAAGTTCAACATCTTCCTCTAAAAGAGATTGTTCAAAAACATTTCTCTCTTCAAAATATAATTCTCCACGATTGTCTCCACAGCTTGTTAAAACGAAAAAGAAAAAGAGAGAGCTTATGAATAGATTACACGTTAAAAACTTCATCATTGTCCAAATTAACAATGATGAAGCATAAAATCTTTTTAAACAGTGTGTAGAAAGTTAAACGTTTCTAAACATTTAACTATTTCTTACTCCCACAATGAGGCATAGAAGCAGAAGCATAAGGATTCATCACTTTTTCAGAATCCTTAATGTTTTGAATCCAATATTTCTTCACCATGGGACAGTAATAACGAGCATAGTTTTTATTGGGAGCATGCTTTTCAAGCACATTAAGAATACCTTGAGAGATCACATTCATCGCTTCTTTACTTTGATCAAGATCGTTAGAGTTTTGCAACTCGGTTAACTTCTTTTGAGTGTAGTCTAAAAGCTTTAAGATTTCAGGGTCTTTAATCTCAGAAATAGCGGCACTCACAACTTTAGCTTGAGACTTTGTCTTTTCTAATTTTTCATCAAAAAAGGCTTGATGAAGAACTTCATACTCATTTAAGACTTTATTAAATTGTTTGTTTTCGACCCCATGTTTGTGAGTAGATTGCTCTTGGGCAAATGCGACTTGTAAAACGAGAATCAATAGACTTAGTAATTTCATTTATTCACTCCTTGTTGTTCTATTTTCTTTTGATATATATAACTAAAAATAACTGGCACCACGAAAAGACTGATTAGCTCTATCGCCATCCCCCCTAAAACTGGAATCGCCATGGGTTTCATCACCTCACTTCCCTGACCGGTGGACCACATGATAGGAAGAAGTGCGATGATGGTAGTGGTGGTGGTCATAATCAGAGGTCTTATCCGACGAGACCCCGCCTCTTGAATCACTTTTTTGAGCTCTTGCCAATGAGTGGGTTGATATTTTTTTAAGGCCTCTCTTAAAAAGGTGATCATCACCACTCCATCATCAACAGCAATACCAAAAAGGGCGATGAACCCCACCCATACCGCAACGGATGTGTTTACATCCATGAGCCACAATAAAATGAGACCGCCAGCAGCAGCGATAGGCACAGCGGTAAAAACAATGGCGCTTAAAGAAAAAGATCTAAACCCAAAATAAATAA
>CEQY01193674.1_pt1 | contig 13703 bp, 13 predicted proteins | sample 361391 | NCBI WGS metagenome assembly CEQY01 (sample SAMEA2621075, study PRJEB7988) | marine metagenome | isolation source: saline water (ENVO:00002010), including | reverse complement strand
AGCACATTGGTTAAAAAAAATTGGTGGAGATGGAATTCTTTTTAAATCAACTCAGAGTCCTGATTCATACTGTTTGGCCCTCTTTGCAAGTGACAATGAAGAATCTGAAAGTCTGTTTTCTCAAATTAAAACTGTGTAAGTCTTTTAGATAAACAAGCAAGTTTTTAAGAGCTTGCTTGTTTAAAAGCATATGTCATATTGTAGTCATTTGAAGACGTGAATTGTCTTGAATAAACTCCTTAAGTTGACCTATGTAAAGCATCTCTTTCCATTTGGATTCTGTAATTTTTCCTTTTTTCTTTTCCCATAATGTTTTTAACCTTCTGTCCTCATGTTCCCAAGTGATTGATCGAAGTTGTAGTTTTTGAATATCTTCTGGAGTAACTTTTTCTATTAAATGTGAAATTAGAATATCCATTGTTACCTTTCCGCAGTCATCTGTTTTGTTAGCTTTCTCTAGTACTTTTGTGATGTTCTTTTTAGTCAGTTCCTTCACTCTAATTGAGCCGTAAGTGACATTTTTGTTTTCCTGTTTGTTACTTTCTTTTTTCATTTTAGACTCCTTGTCTTACTCAGTTTGTTACAGTTTTTTCATTAGTAAAATTTCAGAAAATAGAGCCTTGAAAGTGGTCTGTAATTCAGCACGACCCTCACGACTCTCACGACTTTCACGACTGAAATCGTGAAATGACGTTAAATAATGTGAAATAAAATGAAATGACTAAAACGCTAAGAAGCCCATAAACACAGGTAAAATATTGATTTTGTTGTTGTAAAGATAGGTGACGACTATACATCGGGTAGTTCCGGCATATCTTTCTAACCTTTTGAAAATACAAGTTTATAATAGCATATTTTCCTTTCTAATATATCTTCCACAAAAAAATTCAGGTAGTTACCTCAAGATAATAGCTACTTATTAAGAATACTACTAAATTGCCGAAAAGTGGGTAGATCCCACATTGCATTTTGTGGGAAAGTGGTATATAGTCTTATTATGGAGGCTTTATGAGCACACTAGTACAAAAAGATAGTAAGAATAGACTTCCAGCAGGCCCAGAGTCTGATGGTTCTCATTTCACAAGAGAAATTGATGATAGAGGGAGAATTATTTTTACTCCACAAGTATTGATTGATAAGGATGAGTATGAAAGCAAAATAATTACTTTGCTAGACTCTGAACGTGATCTTTTTGTAGAAAGTCTACTTAAGACACCAGTGAGAAACGATGCATTTAAAAATGCTAAGACCAAATTCCAAAAGAAGTATAAGTGAGTTGGAGTATAGTTGAGTTTGATAAGAGTTATAATCGCAATAATTTTAATTGTGGTGAAGAAGTTTTAGATCAATATCTTAAAAAACAAATGTCGCAAGATCTTAAAAGAAAAGCAAATGTTCCAATGCTTGCAGTCGATGATATTAATAAGGTGATAGGTTACTATACTTTAAGTAGTGGTCATGTTGAGTTTCAAAACTTTCCTGTGAAATTGAAATCTAAAATCGCACCGTACCCTGTACCAATTGCAAGGGTTGGGCGTCTAGCAGTTGATAGTAGTATGAAAGGACAAGGTTTAGGTGAAGAGCTTTTAATGCATGCAATAGATAGAGCTGAACAAGTATCTAAGCTCATGGGCATTAGAGCTGTAGTTGTTGATGCAAAAAATGAAAATGCTGAAAATTTTTATAAAAAATATGGCTTTGAATATCTTCAGAATAGAGCTGGGGGTAGGAAGACACTCTTTCTTGTTATTTGAAAAGTGTTAATATTAAAACTCATTTATAATGTAAAATAATTAAGTAATTGTAGTTATACTTTGATGTATGAAGTAACCAAAGCCCAATAGGACTATTCCCATTGCATAGCATGTCCAGAAGTTAAGATTTAGCTTACCTGATAATAAAAAAGGAACAAAGAAGAGAAGGCTCAAGGGAACGGCTACAAATATACTCTTAGCATACTCAACTGACTGAGACGAATTATTCCACTCTAGTTGAGAGAAAGCCAGAGCAAGTAAAGTTGTAAGGGGGAGGGCGGTTAGAAATCCCGCCAACCCAATTTTCTTTCCGGACAACCAAGATACAAAACTAATTACAATGGATGATAGAATTATTTTTCCAATCCAGAGCATAAATACTTTCCTTTTTTAATTTATTGTTATTTATCAAGCCCATCAAAAGCACCAAAGAGTTTTGTACCATTTTTTTCAATATTAACATCAATATTATAAGGAACTCTTTTGTTTTTCTCTCTTGTTCCTTTATAGAACTTTTTTGACTTATCTAAAGTTAATTTAAATTTAGAGGACTTTCCTTTTTCAAGCTGAATGGCATTAACTGTTTTATCAAACTCTTTTAGTGAAACCTCATTCATTTTTTTATCAAAGATATAAAGTTTTACATCTAAGTCTTCAATGACGAGTTCACCTTTATAAAGCATTTTTGCTTTTCTTCCGTCATTGACTTGTTTATAGTCAATAATAGCAGTGACCTTTCCACCTTGCATGCTTTCATCTGTAATTGCTGGCCCATGGCCTTCATCATGAGCAAAAGTGTTTAGAGTTAATGTTAATAATAGTGTTGTAAAAGCTTTCATTTTATTCTCCTTAAAGGTTTATTCCAGATAATCTTTCTAATTCTAATTTAGAATCTTGATAATCTTTATTGTAATTAATGACATTTAATTGAAATTGATAGAGTCTATCCCTCGCTGAGACAAGATCTAATGAGTTCTTAACTCCTCTTTTATATTCACTGAGAACATTATTAAAGTAAATCTTTGCTTTCTTTAAATTTGTTTCAGAGAGGTCAAGAAGTTTGTGAATATTTTGAAACTTTTCAAAGCGGTGAGTAAGATCGATCTCTAAATTGTGCTTAGTGCTTTTTAGTTTTAACTTTGATCTCTCTAGACGTGCTTGATTTATAGCTTGCTTCGAAAACCTTTTACCACCGTCAAAAAGTGGAATTTCAAGATACAATCCAACCAGTCCTTCTTGCGAATCATTAGAGGTATAAGTTTCATCTATTCGCATGCGTCCATAACGTCCCATTAGTTTTAGAGAGGGAAGTCTTTTAGAAAAACTAGAATCTGTTTCATATTCTAAGGCAAGAGTTTTAGAGTTAATATTTAAAAGTTCATTATTTCTTTTAAGGGCACTTTCTAAAAGATCACTTAAACTTGTACTAAAATGAACATGAGGAAGACTTCCTAAGATGTTTATCTCTTGATTGTGACTGACAAAGGTTAACTTTCTTAATTTATCAAGACCATGTTGATATTCTTCAGTTACTTTTAAAAGGGTGTTTTTTAGTGTGGCCTCACGCATTTCAATTTCAAGAACATCAGCTCTACCAACTAATCCTTGTTCTCTTTTGCTTTGAACCTGTTTCTTTAATTTCTGGTTATATTTAAGCTCTTCAAGAATAAGTTCTTTATGCTTTTTATGGGATAGCACTTCAAAATAAAGGGCCATGAGTGATCGCTTTAACTCTTCTTGAGTAAAATTAATCAATCTTTTCTTTTGTTTTTGCTCTTCTTTAAGGGCATCAAGCTTTTTCTTTGTAGCACCAAATTGATAGAGATTATAATCTACTCTTAATTCACCAACGGCCTTATTGCTTTCTACAGATGCTTCATCTGGGGCTATTCTTTTTTCACTGCCTATAATGGCATGTAGTTTAGGGTAGTAATCTGACTTAATACTTTTAATTTCAGAGTCTATCTCTTTAAGTTCAAGCTCTTTGTCTTGAATAATGGGATTCCTTTCTTGAGCAACTTTGTAGAGACTTTTAAAATCATAATCTTTGGCCAATGTGTATTGAATAGATAGGATCAGTATAAAAAATATTCTCATGATCTATCTCCTTTTTTATAGGCGAGATGTTTTTGGGTGGCCTTCTTGGCGTAATTATAAAAAATGACAGGGGTAACAAAAATATCTAATAGGGTAGAGCTTAAGAGTCCTCCTATGATAACTACGGCAACAGGGTAGAGTATCTCTTTTCCTGGTTCACCTTGAGAGAGAAGAATTGGTATTAAAGCAAAAACTGCAGTTAGTGCTGTCATCAAAACAGGAATAAGTCTTTCTTGAGAACCTTTAATGATAGTTTCTTTAGAGAAATCCATTCCTTCATATTTGATGAGGTGAAGGTAATGAGAAATCATCATGACTCCATTTCGACTAGCAATTCCACAAAGTGTGATAAAGGCAATTAAAGTGGCAACTGAGAGTACTTTTTCAGTTATATAGATGGCAATAATACTTCCAATCAGAGCAAGTGGTAGAGCTGTTAGCACTTGCATACTCATCATAAAGCTTCCAAAGTGCCAATAAAGAACAATGATAATCGCTAATAGAGAAATAATTCCTAAAAGTGTAATAAGTCTTGAGGCCTCTCTTTCACTTTCAAACTGCCCACCGAGCTTTATAAAATATTCTTCATCGATATTAAGCTCTTTTATTTCTTTTTTTATTTGCGTGACAAGTTGATCAAGAGCAATTCCTGATGAATTAGCCTGAACGATTATTCTTCTTTGAGCATTCTCTCTATTTATAATATTAGGCCCTTCTGATTCATAGACAGAAGCAACATCTTTTAGGCGTATAACTTCTCCTGTGGGGAGGACTCTTATGGCAGTCTCTTGCATTAAATCTAAATCTTTTCTGGTTGCCTCATTAAAGCGCATAGTTATATCAAATATTTTTTGCTTATCGATGACATTTCCGACACTTTTCCCGTTGAGTGCTATTTCTAGCATTAAGACTATATCGCTAATATTTATTCCGTATTTTGCAGCATCTTCACGATAAAGATGAATTTTGACTTGAGGGGTGAGGACTTGTTGTTCTAATTGAAGATCCACTAATCCATCAATCTTCTCAAGCCGTTTTTCAAGTTGCTTACCATAGCGACGAAGCTTTGAAAGATCTGGTCCTATGATCTTGATCGCTATCTGTGCTCTAACTCCTGAGAGTAGATGATCTAGTCTGTGACTAATAGGTTGGCCAATATTGGCATAAGTATTTGGGATATTTGCTAACTTTTCTCTTAATTCTTTTAAAACAATTTCTCGCTTACGACCATTTTCATGAAAATCCACATCAATTTCACTCCAATGAACTCCTTCAGCGTGCTCATCCATTTCAGCTCGACCAGTTCGTCTCACAGTACTTTTAACCTCGGGGATACTGAGCATAATCTTTTCAGCTTTGCTTCCAATGATATTGGATTCTTCTAAAGAAATTCCTGGACCTGCAGCAAGTCCAATGGTCGCAGTTCCCTCGTTAAAAGATGGAAGAAAGTTTCTTCCCATTTGGGGAATTAAAGAAATTGATCCTATAAGTAATATTAAGACAATTGAGATAATGAGTTTTGGTTTTTCTAGTATTTTATGAAGTAATACCTTTTCCTTGTCTTTAAGAAACTTAACGAGTTTACCATCTTCTTTATCCATAATCTTAGCATTTGGAAATAGATACGAACATAAGACAGGTGTAACAGTTAAGGAGACAAAGAGACTGGCAATAATAGAGATAATATAAGCAATACCAAGAGGAATAAAGAGTCTGCCTTCAATTCCACTTAAGTAAAATAATGGAATAAAAACAAGAACCACAATTATAGTTGAGATAACAATTGAGTTTCTGATTTCACTAGAGGCGAGATAGATAATTTCTAGGGGATTAAATTTTCTTCCACTTTTTTTAGCTTCTTTAAGTCTTCTAAAAACATTTTCCACGTCTACAATAGCATCATCAACAAGTTCACCAATAGCAATGGCCAGTCCTCCAAGAGTCATCGTATTTACTGAAAGTCCAAAGAATTTAAAAGTCAGTGCCGTTAGTACAAATGAGAGAGGAATGGCGGTTAAAGTGATAAATGTAGATCTTAAGTTTAAAAGAAAAATAAATAAAATAATGGCCACAATTATTGCCCCATCTCTTAAGGCCTCTGAGACATTATTAATTGAGTTCTTTATGAAGTTACTTTGCTTGAAAAGATCTTTCTTTAGAATTACTCCCTTAGGAAGTTGCTTGTCTATTTTAAGTGCTAATTCATCCACTTTTTTAGACACCTCAATTGTAGATGCTTCAGGTTGTTTTTGGATTGTCATAACCACTGAGTCTTGAGCGTTAATTGAACCATCACCCCTTTTAGGAGTTGCTCCAATTTTAACTTCAGCTACATCTTTAAGTTTTACTGGTTTTCCAAGATGGAGTCCAATATTTGACTCTTTCAGATCATCAATTGTTTCTGCCCGTCCAATTACTCGGATAAGGAATTCTTTTTTATCTCTATCAACAAATCCACCCGTTGTATTCTCACTGAGATGTTTTACATTCTCTACTAATTGACCAAGTGAAATATTCTTTAAGCGCAATTTTTCGGGATCAATTTTTATTTGATACTGCTTCTTTCCACCACCAATAACAACTACATTACTAACTCCGGGAATTGACATAAGCTGTGGCCTTATTACCCAGTCTGCAATAGTTCTTAATTCAAGTAGATCAAGTTTACTCGATGTTGTATCAAGTTGAAGACCCAAAAACTGAATTTCCCCCATAATTGAAGTTATTGGGGTGAGTGTCGGAGAAATGTTATCAGGCAGTCTATTTTTAACTGATTGAATTTTCTCATTCACTAATTGTCTATTTCGGTATTGATCAGTTTCCCAAGCAAATTCTACATGGATGATACTGACTCCCATCCCACTAGATGAGCGCACTCTCGTAACCCCAGTTGTCCCAATCATTGCAGTCTCAAGAGGAATAGTCACAAGTGTTTCTACTTCCTCGGGAGCAAGTCCATGGCCTTCCGTAATAATGGTAACTTTTGGTTTATTGAGATTTGGAAATACATCAACTGGTAAATTGATTGCGACTATTGTTCCATAGACTGTAATAAATGCAGCAATAGCAGTTATTAGTAATCTATTATTTAATGAAAATTTAATTATTTTATTAAGCACCTTATTCTTCCTTCATATAAAAAAGCAAATAGAAGTTTTTGTTTCAAGAATTTGAAAGAAAAATGGCTTAATTTAATAAGGGAAGATTTCTAAAGCTACCCGGAGGGGGAATAGGTCTGTTAATATAGTGATAGTTAAGTTTCTTTAAATGGGAAAACTCTTGTTTCAATTGTTGTGTTGTAATTTGGTTTAATACAAATAAATTACCATACTTAATAACTTTTATAGCGGTATAAAAGTAAGCTTTCTCAAGAGTCACTAATTTGTGCTCATGCTGATCTTCTGATTGTTCCTTAGACTCTTCATCATGATTATTGTGGTGGTGATGGATGAGGTCATTATTATGCACATGTGAATAATGATGAGACTTATGATCACTATGATGTTCTTCAAGATGAGCTTGAATTGAAGCATTGGCCAGTGGTGCTAGCAAATAATGAATAAACATTGTAGCTATGGTAAATAGTTTCATTATAAATTTTTATTATCTATTTTGCTTTAAGTCAATATATCAATTGAGCACTACAAAGGTTAGATAATTTATCTAAACTTAATATTCATTAATTAAAAAGACTTTAATCACTTATGACCTATTATCTTTAGAGATTTCTTAAATTCTAAAATATATATCTAAAATAGATAAATATACCAGCCATGCCAGCCGACTTCTGAAATATCGTTAAATCAAATGAAGTATTATGAAAACGAAAAAAGCTCGAAAGGTCTGTATTCATAGCTAGTCTGTTGAAATTAAAAAACTTTTCAAAATGGAAGAAGACGCCTCGGGTAGTTCGGGCATTGGTTAAATCACCTTGAAAGGATACGGCATATTAAGTTTCAAGCCAGATTATTAGGTTAAGTGTAAGCCAAGTGATGTAAATACAAACTAGTGGTTTTAAAAATGGCCATAAAAAACTAATAAGATGGAGTATAAGGCTTACTGTTAATTGTAAGCCAAGTCTAAAAATATTGTTCAAGTTCATATATTATCCTTTGAAGTATTGGTTATTAGGCCATGCTTTGAAGCATTGGCATGATTGCTCTAAGTTTATTTTCATCCATCTTTGAGATTATTGATTGGCACTGCTCAATCATTTCATGTCGAAGAGGATTTACTTTTATGAGCTGGTTAAAGAGTTCCATGGTGAAGCCATAGGCCTCAACAATTTTTCTTATCTTCTTTTCTGTTAAAGTGACTCGGCCATTTTCAATCCAGCCTATAGTATTTTTTCCAAGGCCACATTTTTTAGATGCCGAATATTGATCAAGATTAACTCTGAGTCTAAGTTCTTTTAGGACTTTGCATTCACGAGTTATTTGCCTGTGGCAAAACCTTTTATCAAGTCGCTTCTCTGTTGTTATGCGTTTCCTAATACAATTTGCGTCAGTAGGGGCTTCTATTTTTCCAGATCGAAGGTCTTCAACTTCTCGATCTGAATAGCCATAAACTTCTTGAAACTGCCTAAAGCGTTCCGTTGATATCTTACCTCTACCGTTTTCAAGCTTTTCTATTAGATTGTAAGAGAAGCCAAATAATAAAGCGGCCTGCTGGCGATTTAAACGCTTAAGAAGGCGCATTTTTTTGATAAGGACTGCATTATTTGAAATGTACTCAATGTTTTTAACTGTTACGGGATTTTCCATAGTCTTTCTCCTTGTGAATTTTAAAGTGGGTTCGTGGTAGCTTTTAGAGCAAGTATGTACTTGCTAAAAAAAGCTAATGATTTTAGTGGTTTGCCAAAAAGTGTGCACTAATTTGCAAGCACGTGCTTGACGGTGCTACCAAATGAAAATACTGGTAAGCATTTGGTAAGCACAAAGTGAAAGATGGAGAAATAAACAGAAAGATTGAAAATCTGCTCGTTTGCAGTTCTAGTGTTTGTAAGTAGTTAGAAAAAATAAAAAAAGCTCCGGTTGGAGCAAATATTCAAAATAAATGGAGCGAAAGACCGGGTTCGAACCGGCGACCTCCACCTTGGCAAGGTGGCGCTCTACCAACTGAGCTACTTTCGCTTGGAAGACGATTGTTTTACCTAAACTTCCAAAATCAGTCAATCCGAGCTTTACATTGACACCAAAAAATAAAAGTTTTTGCCAGGTCTTTGATGTCTTTTTCCGAATATCTGAAATCAGTCTCAAGTAGCATAGGATAAAAGAAAACCCCTCTGATGAGCTTATTCAAATAATGTAGAGCTTCAAAAGAGTCTAGGCTTTCAGGGATTTCCCTATGAAGCTGTGCTTCTCTAATCCAATCCAGAGATGACGTTTCTAATCGAAGTATATTCTCGATTCTTTCTTTCAGAAAATCAGATTGTTTAAAAGCCTCGGACATAATAATACGAGCGAGTTTTACGCCATTTGGGTCAAAATATTGCTCTAATTTGTTATTGATAAATTGGATCACTTGATTTTCAAATGAAATATTCGAATCATATTTTACAAATGTCTGAGTTATATTTCTCTCAATAAGATGAACAATTAAGTCTTCGAGAAGTGCTTTTTTGTTCGGAAAGTGCTTGTACAAGGTACGCTTGGATACGTTGGCATTTTTAGCAATAGCATCCATAGATGGACGGTCATATCCTTCTTCTACGAAAATCTCGATACTGGCGTTTATAATCTCTTCTTTTTTATTTGGTGCGCTCATAAGCTAAAAACCCGGAAATTCTTCATTTTTAAAGAATATAGCATTTTCTCCTTGATTGGGTAAACGAATTGGTTTACTATTTGGGAAGTTGATGTAAACGAAGTGGTTTACCTTGGGTTTTATACAAACGATTGTTTATGAATATAGATAAAGAAGCTAGATGTCGGATTTTAAACACTGCCTTGAGGCTTTTTAGTCGGCAAGGCTATAGTAAAACGACCATAAGGCAGCTGGCCAAAGAGGCCTCAGTAAATATCGCTTCAGTAAATTATTATTTCAAAGATAAGCTTGGTTTATACAACGCATGCTTTGATGTTCACTCAAGCGAAATCTTAGCGATGACTACCAGGCTTGAGAAGTCACCCGAATCCCTTCAAGAAATTTATGAAACACTTAAGCTTGTCATTGAAGATGCTCACCAGCTTTATATTAATAATCCCAATCTCGTCTTGCTAATATTCTCTGAGTTCAAAACTAAAATTAGACCTGATAGTTTTTTAAAGAAAAGTCATGTTTTCAAACTTTTTTTTCAATTGGAAATTTACCTTAAAAAGGCTATCGAAAAAAAAATACTATCATCTTCAATTGATTCTCATATTATTGCTAGTGCATTTTGTGGAAGTATTTTTCAATCTATCATTTTCGATGAAAATCACCAGCAAGAGTTCGGACATTGTATCAAAAACAATATTGAGTATAGAGAGAACTTCTCTCACCAATTAGCCTATGTTTACACCTATGGCATGCTTCAAAGAGGAGAGGAAAATGTATAAGTTTTTTGAACCTAAAAGACTTTTAATTTTTACACTAGTTTTTTCAGTTGGCACAAATGTGTTTGCTAAAAACTTGTCCCTGGAGCAAGCCACAATATTAGCTCTTAAAAAAAGTGAAAATATTGAACAATATGCTCTCGATATAGAAATGGCAAAAGAGCAAATAGAAGAGGCTTATGCCAGTCTTTACCCACAAGTTTCTGCGGAGATTCAAGGAATAAGACATACTAAAGCACCTGTTTTGCAATTTAACGGTACATCAGTTCCTGTTAGACAAGATTGGGAGCTTTTAAGCTCTTTAACTTTAAATCAAATCGTTTATAGTTTTGGAAGAGTAGGTTCGGCTCTCAAAATTGCAAAGCTATCTAATAAAGTTCAGATAAAAGCCAAACAAATTGCAGAAAGGGAAATAAGGCAAGCTGTTGAGGTCGCCTATTATAATGCAATCTTGGCAAAAAGCATTCTCGATATTTCAGAAGACTCTCTTAGTAATGCAAGAAAAAATCAGAAAGCACTCCAGAAAAGGTTCCAAGGGGGAAGAGTTCCGAGATTAGATAACTTGAGAATGGAATCAGAGATTGCGGCTAGAAAGCCAAGTGTAAGTAATGCAACTAAAAATTTAAAACTAGCCTATCTGCAATTAAATCTCTTAACTGGTCTTCCTATTAACACTAACCCCGTACTGACGAGTCACCTTGGAAGTTCTTTTAAGAAATTAAGTGAATCGCAACTTATATCGAAGGCAAAAGAGGCCCCTCAAGTAGAATTGGCTCAATTGAGCGTCGATCTTGCGAGTAAGCAAATGGAGATTGAAGAATCCTATCACTATCCGACTATTTCAGCTTTTGGAAATGCTAGCCATAGCGGGACGGGGGATGAAATGCCTCCTCGAGACGAAAACCTTTTTACATCTGTTTCAGTAGGTCTTGCGATTAATATTCCCATTTATGAGGGAGGAGCTGTCGTATCGAGGACAAGACAGAAAGCAATCGAAAAAAGAAGGGCTGAAGTAGCCAAGCAAAGAGTCATAGAGCAGACCGATGTAGAATTACTCTCAAATGTTCAAGAATATAATACAGGACTTGAAAGACTAAGTGCTGCAAAGGAGGCGGTTCGACTCTCAAAGCAAGCATATGAATTGACCCGCACGAGGTATGAGACTGGTGGAGTCACGAGAAACGACCTTAATGATTCTGAGCGTTCACTGACAGCCGCTCGAATCGAAGTAGAGTCTATAAAATTCGGTCTGTTACAAAATAAATCAATCATTAAAAGAATTACAGAAGAGGTAGAGTAAATGGTTAGGTTAGGATTTTATCTATTACTAGTCACCCTTGTGGCTGTGAGTGTGAATTGGAAAATTGGCATCATTCAAGAGAAGAGGTCCGCAGAAGTTGTTTCTATCAGTAGCGAGTACTTGAAATATGGGAAGCCGGTTGAAGTTTATACTGTAAAAAGACAAAATTTAGACTTTTATGAAAAAGTCTCAGGCTCTGTGAATAAGAGAAATGTGGTGGCCTTTATCTCTCAATTACAATGGAATAAAATTGAAGTCGGCCAGTTAGCTGTTTTGTCTCAGTTTTCTACTAAGGGAAAAGTCATCCACAAAAGCAATCAGCGAGATGATATGACAGGACTTTTTCAAATTGGAGTGAAGTTGGAACAACCTCTAGAAAAACAATATAGGGGAAATATTGTTCTTGATATAAAGACGAAATCAATTCCTCACACCCTCGCGATTCCCTTTAGTGCTGTAAAAATGGAGGGGGAGAAAAATTTTGTATGGATGGTTACCTCTAAAGATATTGCGATGAAGAAATATATAAAAGTTGGAAAAAGATCTGGTGAGCTAGCTGAAATTCTCAATGGATTAAAAGAAGGTGAAAAAGTTATTGTCAGAGGGACAAGCCTCTTAGAAAAGAATGATCAGTTAAGATTAAATCAAGAACCTAAACTAGTTGAAAACTCTGGAGTAAAAAATGATTGAAACATTTGTAAAAAGACCGGCAATGACGATTGTTTTCATACTCGTGTTTGTGGTGTTGGGACTTTTCTCTTATAAGAATCTTATCATTGAAGCCACCCCAAAAATTGATTATCCGATAGTCAGTATAAATATGCCTTACCCTGGAGCTACGCCAATTGAAGTTGAAACTCAGTTGTTAAAAAAAGTTGAAGATGCTGTTGCTGAGATATCGGATATAAAAAAAATTACCGGTAATGCCTATGAAAGCTTTGGCCTATTGATGATTGAATTCGAAATCTCAGCGGATGTAAACACAAAAGCAATTGAAATAAAGGATAAAGTTGAGGCCATACTAAATGAGCTCCCAGACGATGCCGAAAGGCCAATTATTTCTAAATTTGATCCATTGGTAACTCCTATTTTTTATCTCTCTCTGTCAGCCGAAAATAAAGATCCTAGGGAATTATATCAATTGGCAGACTTAGTCATTAAACCTCGATTGTCTACGGTTGCTGGGGTTGCTTCTGTCGACATTTCTGGTGGTTTAGAACGTCAGATCAATATTCTTTTGAATAGAAACCTTATGCAAAAATATTTTATTACCTTAGAAGATATTTCCAATGCTATTCGGAAAAGGAATATAAATGTTCCTGGGGGGAGTATCACTCAAGGGCAAAGTGAAATTACAGTTAGATTTCAAGGAGAATTTCAATCCATTAAAGATATCAGAGATATGCCAATCGTCACGAAAGAAGGTATTCGAATCAAACTATCTGAAGTGGCAGAAATTGTGGATGGGGCAGAGGATGTGGAGACCTTGGCACGCTGGAATGAGAAAAATTCTGTAACGCTAGCTCTTAATAAATTATCCGACGGAGATGCGGTTTCGATCGCGCAGAATGCAAGAGCTAAAATCGAAGAAGTCGCAGCTTCGCTAGACGAAGGAGTAAAGTTAGAGGTTTCCTACGATTCAACCGTTCGAATTGTTAAGGATACAAATAGTACTCTTAAAAATATTGCCATAGGTATTAGTTTAACCGTTGTGATTCTTTTTGTTTTTTTAGGAAATTTTAGGGTTACCTTTATCGCCTCGGTGGTTATACCGACCTCAATCGTTTCTTCGTTTTTATTAGTCGACTTTGCAAATTTCTCGATTAATATGATGACATTATTAGCGATTGGAACGGCGCTCGGTACGCTCATTGCAAATGCTATTGTTATTATAGAAGCCGTTGTATCCAAAATTGAAAGTGGCCTTGAAGTGGAAGATGCCGCTATTCAAGGGACGAAAGACGTCGCTCTAGCTGTCCTTGCTTCAGCTGGTACAAATTTAGTTGTTTTTACACC
>CEQY01201715.1_pt1 | contig 13705 bp, 11 predicted proteins | sample 361391 | NCBI WGS metagenome assembly CEQY01 (sample SAMEA2621075, study PRJEB7988) | marine metagenome | isolation source: saline water (ENVO:00002010), including | reverse complement strand
TAACTGAAGAAAACTCAGTAACTGAAGAAAACTCAGTAACTGAAGAACAGGATACTAAAAATGAACTAACTGGAAAAGCAGTATATTTAAAACCAGATGATGCTATTAGAAATCAAGAGTACGTTTGTTTATCAGTTGTTACACCAGAAACTGTAAAAAATTGCAAAGTTCGAGCAATTAAAATAAGAGGTGTATATGCATCTGAAAATGAAGCTAGACATAGATGTAAAGAATTGAATAAAATAGATCCTGATTTTAATATTTATATTGCACAAATGGGAGTTTGGGTACCATGGGTAGATGATCCAGATAAAGCAGATGATATAGAATATGCTAATGATGAATTAAATACTTTAATGAAATCATATAAAGATAATCAACAAAAAGCTAAAGAATTTCATGAAGAGAGACGTCAAGATTTTATTCAAAAAAATATTAATGAAGCTAATGAAAAAGAAATGAAAGAAAATAATTCATCATTAGAAGAAAATAATAATAATAATAATTTAGAAGAAATTAGTAATGAAATAGATAAGCAAAAATCTAATATTAAATCTAATGTTGATGATTTAGATACTAAAGTAAAAGAAAGAGATAAATTAATGGATGAATTAAGTGAAGCAAGAAAAATGTATAAACAAATGGAAAAAAATTATAATAAAAAATTAGAAAAAGAAGAAAATAATTAACTTTTTTTTACTAATATTTTATTTTTTTTATTTTTAAAATTTGTAATATCTATTATATTATTATTATTATAATTTTTATCAAATTTATTTTTATGATAATTATAAATAGCATTAGTTCCTACTTTAAAATTACCTCTATTTTTTGCTTTAAACCAAAAAACTTTTAATATTAAATCAGAAGATCTTAATCTATTATTAATAACCATACATCCATAATTATCAGTAACCTGTAAAAAAACTTGTTCAAATATATCACGTGTAGGAAACATTCCTGCATAATGTTCATATAATTTTTTTCTATTATTAATAAAATCTTCACCTAATAAAAAAACAAAATCAAAATTAGATCTTAATTCTGGTTGAATACCTAACGAATATTGCATAGATAATATAAAAGTTAATTGATAATGCCTACCTTCATTAAAAATAGATAATACACTAGGATCCTTTAACCATAAGTGTTTTGATGACATACAATCATCCATAATTAAAAAAGCTCTTACATCAATTGGTCGGCGACCTTTTGCTATTCTTTTTTTATTTTTTTCTAATAATTTTTTTTGTCGATATAACAATTTAGGTATTATATTTTCATTATATTCATGATATATAAATGATAAAGGAAATATATCATTATAAAATCCATTCATTCTATCTGTTGGAGCAATAATAATACCTACTGGAATATCTTTAATATAATGTAATATATCTCTAATAACCCAACTTTTACCTGAACCAGATTTTGCAATAATTGCAATTCTAGGATTCATATATTTATTATCATTATCTTTAACTAATTTATCTAAATTAAATTTATTTAATTGTAAAACTTTACCATCAAAAGCAACATCCATTTATATTTATAATATATAAATATAAATGAATTTTATAACCAATTAGAATAATTATTATCTGTAAATATTTCTAAATTTTTTTTATTAATATTTGTATCTATATTTATTGTTTCAAATGTGGTACAAAATGTATTTAAAATAATTAATACAGATAATGATATAATTGCTGGAATTTTTAAAGATATATCATTTTTAAATTTAGTTTTATCATTAATATAATGTAGATTATTAATATATAATAAAATATACGTTAAAATTCCCATACTAATTGAAATAATACATTTATTAATATTCATATATATTTATAATTTATATTTTTAATTATTATTAAAAACTGAAACATAATTATTATCATTATCTATATTATATGAAATACTAGTATCTTGATTTATTGTTCTAATTGTTGATTTATCAGATCGTTTTTGACTTTTATCTGATATTAAAACATGTTGATCATTTTTTATTTTATTAATTATAGCGTTTGTATTTGTTGTTAAATTAGAATATGCTGATTCTATTATACTATCATTTATTAATTTAGGTTTTCTATTATAATTTTTATTACTTGACTGATTATAACTATTACTTATATAAGAATTAGTACTTTGTCTTGTACTAGAGTTTGTTGATGTATAATTATTTTTATCAGAACTATTATTTAAATTTATATTAGATATACTTCCTCCTTTAATATCTAAATTATTTTTACTATTAATATTTAAATCATTCATATTATTTGATAGTACTACAGGTACTTTGGGTTTAATACTTGAATTAGAATTAACAACTATATTAGTTTTTTGTAAAGATAATAATTCTTCATCTATTAAAATATCTAGTGGTAATAATTTTAATATAGATAACTCAATACAATTTTTTATAATATTTATTATACTTATTTTCATATCTCGTTTTTTAATAGAATCTTTATCATTTATATGAAATAAATCAGGATATTGATATAATTCCTTACTAATAGTTATGTAACAAATATGAATAAATTTTTTAAATTCTATATTTATATTATTATTAATTATATCATGGTTAGTAGTTAAATTTTCTAAGTGTAATTTTAAAAGAATTTTAAATAATTTTTGCAAATTAGTAAAATTTGATACATTTATAATTCGTGTTGTTTCTGTAGTTATCATTGTATCATCCCAATCAGGAATATTTTTTAATATTGATTGAAAAATTAATAATATATTTGAGTTATCACATAATGTAGTACCTTCTGAATACATTGATAAAAATCCTTCATAAAATATTGGAGATAAAATATTACTAAAAATTAATAAATAACTATTAATTTTACTTAATTCTTCCATATATAATAATTAATATTATTTATATAATTATTATATTTAATAATACTCTAAATTATAACCAGCCGGTTCATAAGTTTGTTTATGATATACCGGTGGAGATGATGTTTTTTCTGTTGATGATACATCATTCTTATGTAGTGAATTTACATTATTAGATTGTAAACATTTATATATTAAATATATTAAAATTAAAATAATTACTAATTTTATACACGAAAATGAATCATATGAATTATAATTATTGTCCATCATTGGAATTAATAAATCTTCTAACTGTGCAGAATTATCTTGTATTACTAGAGGTGATGTAGCACTCCATGTTAGAGTATCTTGAGTAGTTTGATTATTAATTATTTCATTCATAATACTATCTAAAAAAGCATCATTCATCATATTTATATATATATATATATATATATATTATTTTTTAAGAGTTTCTATAATATTTAATTTTAAATTAAGATTTGGTAATATATATATATCTTTTTTTTTTTTTCGTGGATAATATTTTACAACTAAATTATATTTTTTTATTAATTTATTATAATCTTTTATAAAAGTAAAATCTTTTATAATTTTAGTATAAAATAATTTTTTTGAATATTTTTTATTATATTTATTATATGCACATAAATTAATATCTAGTAAATCATATTCTAAATTATTATCAGAATATTTTAATGAAATTTTTTTAGAATTATCTATTGCATATATAATATATATACCTTCTGGACAAATAATAATAGAACCTTGTGTATATCCATCATTATAATTTTCTGCAAAATTAAGTAAATCACTAAAACTAGGAAATTCATAAATTATTTTATCATTTCTTCTATTTTTTGTCATTGGATGTGTATGAAATATAAATTCATAATCAGCTTCATCTTTAATATTTTTTGGTAATAAAATATTATGATCTTCTTTATCATAATAATTATTTTTTCCATTAACAATTATTTTATCTAATGATTTATTATCAAAATCTAATAAACCAGAATGTTCTGAATACATTTTTTTATTTTTATATATATAATTATTAGTACTTCCATCAATATATAATGAATCTAAAATTCTTAATTGATTAGAATTTAATTTTAAATATTGATTATTATATCTTTTAAATATTGTACCTTTTATTTTAAAATTAGGATATTTAAAAGTTTTATCTATATATAATTTTTTATTTTTTCTTTCTATTTTTAAAATAAAATTTATAAAATTTTTACTAATTTTAATATTATAATTTTCTATATAATAAAGCAAAGTATCATCCCAATGAACATTAAATAATGTAAATATTTTATTACCTATTTTATTATTTGTATATATACAGGTTTTAAATAATTTATATTTTTTAAAGTTATTATTTGATATTAAAAAATTTTGTATTGTTCGTAATTTTTTAATAAATTTTTTAATAAATTTAATATTTTTATATTTTTTTTTTTTATATGGATAAGGAAATAACTTCTTATTTATATCATATTTTTTACTATCTTTAGATTTTCTCCAAAATCCTTCAAAAAAATGTAATTTATTATTCTTATATAAAACATTCATTATATAATATAGAAATAAATAATTATAGAATAAAAAAAAAATGTTATATTAATATATATATAATTAATATGGGCAGCGGTACTAACAAAAAACTTATTGAAGCAGAAGTCGCTAAATTATTAAGAGAATCAGGTGATAGTTCATACTTATCAGAAAGTGCTATGAATAAATTAAGAAATAAATTTAGTGATCAATCTGTATTAGACGAAATACAAGAAACTTATGTTGAAATAACTAGAGAACAAAAGGCTAATGCTAAAAAATTTGCAAGAAAAGTTTTACAAAAATATGGATTACAATATCCTTTACATATTTTACTTAAAAAAGCAATGAAATATAAGGCAAAATATGGTATATCAGATTTAGAATTTTCAATATTCCAAAAAACTTATACACAATATATTATAGGTTCTAGTAATACAGATGATAAAGTTAAAAAATTCTATAGTCCTCAAACTACTATGACTAAAGTATTAGGTTCATCAGATAGATATGGTGATTCTATTCATGTAAAGACAGATGAGCTTAAATATTTAGATGATATTATGAAATTAGATTCTGAAACAAAATCTCTTCATGCACACGTTGCATTACAAAGTATGACTTATCCAGATAAGGGTTTCAGTATTTCTGCTACTACTGGTAAATTTGATAGAAATAATTGGCAAAATCCAAGCTGCTATATTAGTCCTATACTAGCTGCTATGTTTATTCCTAAATTTAGAATTTTTGAAGATCATATGCTAGTTGGTAGTATTGCTAGAATTGTTAAAACTAGAAAACAAAGAAAACCAATTACTACCGCTCAAGATTATGAATTATTCTATGATTTAATTTCTGACCCAACTGATATGGCATGTTCTGTTGAATCACCTGTACATGATCTTAAATTAAGAGCACAATTACAATATGCAGTATGGCAAAATGTATTATACTTAAGATATGGTAAATATTTTGATTGCACTGCAAATGCTTTCACTATTAGCATTGAAAATTGTAAATTAAATAACTATGATGAGCAACCAGATTTCTTTGAAGTCGGCGATGAAATTGGTATAGTAAGAAAAATATTTAGTGCATTTTCATTAAGACCCACTATTGTTCAAACTAATATGTTATCTAATTTAGAATATCAACATCCTATCAGACCAGATGTAAATGGTGTTGAAATTAAAGTTGAATCTACACCTATGTTAATTCACAGAGTTACTACAACAAATACTACTCCTATGGGTGTATCTGCTGCCACTGAAGAACAAAAGAGCTTAAAATATGTATTAAACTCAACACAATATTTCTTTGATAGAGATATTAAAACAGTTGTACCAAGAACAGTTCATGTAATTTATTCAAAGAGTGTTCTTGTTATAGCCTTACCTAGACGTGCAATGCGTGTTGACTTTACTAATGTTGTAAGACCTGCTCATTATTATCAATCGCTTCCTAGAGTATTCTCAGGAATTGATAAAATTAATAATGCTCCAATTGATGTACCATTATATATGGAATTATCAGATAATAACGGTGGTTCTGAAGAGACAATGTTTAGTTTACAATCTGCAATTAGATTAAATACCGAAGAACTAGGAAATAGCACTGGTATGATTATAGGAACTAGCGCTATCTTATGCGATACAACTTCAGAGTTAGCTAATCTTGGTGTTAATAGTAATTCATACAAATTATATGATCCAAGACAAGTATTAATACCAGCTGCTCAATCTACTAATCGTGGTGACGGCGTCTTTAGAGACCCTATTGCTCCATTACTGCCTGCTTCTGATGGAGGCAGCTCAGAAGACCCAGCAACCGCATTAGATTTATTAGAACATCATTGTACTGTATTTTTCTATAAATCTAGTAATGATAATAAGATAGATATGCCAACTCCTGGTTTAGGACAATACTATTCTTCTGGTTAATTAAATAACATAAAATAACTAATTAAATTAAATATTAACTATTTAATTTAATCACATAAATTAATAAATCTTTTACAAGGATTTACATATTTTGTACCTTTATTATTTGTATTTAATGGTAAAGTATAGTTACTATATCTATGATTTACATTAGTAATATCTTTAATATAAATATTATGAAAATCTAATGCAGATATTGATTTTTTAAATAAATCATCTAAAACAATCTTATTTAATCTATCTAATTCTATATTAATATCATTAATAATATTATAATTATCCATAAATATTTTTCCTAAATATTTTTTTATTGTATTTGTACTTATATCTTTTATTGATACATTTTTTTTTTGTTTTATCATATTTTTTAAATTTTGATTAATATTATTAGTATTTTGAAGAGAAAAAAATATTGCTCTAAATTTATTATATTTTTCATTACTAATATTTGTTTTATTTATTACAGAATATTTTTCAAAATATTTACTTTGATTATCATTGTTAAATAATAAAAAAGAAGGCATATTATTTAATTTATTATCATTTTTTTTTATAAAATTAGAATAATCTATATTTAAATTTGTATTATTTATATTTAAATTTGTATTATTTATATTTAAATTTGTATTATTAATAAAAGAATAATTCATTTATATATATAAATAATATATAAATAATTATTATAAAGTATAATCAATATTTAAATGATATGTTTCTATTAAATTATTAATTGTAAACTTACTATCTACTAATTTATAATTTTGCGCCAATGGTCGGTCTGATTCATACTTACGCAGTGAAATCATATTTGATTTTTTCTCATCTAATATATCTAATTCTTTATCAATAGTTTTTCTAGTTATATTTAAAACAATACCTTCATTTTCTGTTATTATAGTATTTTTAGTTTCATTATTCTCTTCAACATACTCATATTTTGTATTATTTGATTTAATATATAATACAAACCGGTTATCATCATTTACATATATATTACCATTTATAGGATTAGTTTCAATATATTCCATATTAACATAATTTAAATCATCTTTAGTAGCAATTGTTCCTATTCGATTATGTAAAAATCTATAAAAAAACGTGTAAAATATTTTTTCAAAATTAATATTAAATATATTTTGCTCTTTATGTGACTCACTATAATTATAGGTATACTTTGTTAGTTCCTTTTCTATATCTTTATACAATTTTATAATTTCATCATCTGGTGCAATTCCTCCATATTTTAGATGGTCTGCACCATATAACGAATCATATGTAAATAATTTTAGTAAGCTATTATAAAAATTTCGTCTTATATTATAATATGTATTATTGCCACTTGGTGTAGTAAAAATTTTTGTACTAGTACATTTATATGTTTGTTGTATATTTTGAGCACTATTCAGTGGTAAGCTTGATGTAGTAGAAGAAATATTTTTATAATTACTATCAAATATTACCATATAACCATAATTTGGAATATAATATTCTACATTATTTATAATATATTTCCAATATCCAAAACTAGATTCTTCTTTACCTAAAAATTTTATATACACATTATTATCTATATCAAAATTATGTATATTAAAATTATAATTAAACATAGTTGCTAGTGTATATAATAATTGAAATAATATTGAATACCATACATTAACACTATGATAACCAGTGTGTATCATTTTATTTGATATATTCATTTCTTTTTCATATATACGAGACGCCCATAATCTAAATGGATAATTATATGATTCAGTTATAGATATTAAACATTTACCACTAGGATAACTTGGTTGAATAAATCTCATTATTCTTAATAATTCTAAATCATTAACTCGCGCAGGATCAAAATTAATATTCCTATTTAATTCTTTATCGGGCACTAATTGATTATATGAATCAATATTTTTAATAACTGTATAATAACTTTCCATATCCTTTTTTGCCACTATTTCAATATCATCTAATATAGCTGCATTTATTTTTTTTAACATATATTTAGTACTATTTGTAGTAGTATCTTCCATTATATCTACTATATAACCAACTATATTATTTATACTATTATCAGGATCTTTATTAAAAACATACGAACCAATATAAAATATATTACCATATTTATCTTTATCTGTTGGAATATTTGTAGAACTTTCTTTTGTATCTCTTAACTTTTTTAATTCTTTTTGTAAAGCTTTTTTAATTAGTAAATCTTCTGCTGCTTTTTTTTTTAATTCCTGCTTAATTTCTGTTCTATTTTTATTTTTAATATTTAATATTCTAAATTTTTCAAAATTTATCTTTTTATTATCACTAATATAATAACCAAATAATATAGGGAAATGAGGACATATTTTAGATTTTATAATTTTTTCTCTTAAATATTCATAAAATCCTATTTCACGCCATACATCTCTTCTATCCCAAGTATAACTTCCACCTATTCTATTTGCACAAAAATCACTTACATTCATATCATATATTCTGATATTTAAATTAATATTATTTCTGCCACATTTCATACTTATACTATTAAATGACATAGGATAACAAGAACGAAATAAAACCATATCTCCTGTTAAATTTTTATAAGGATTTGATGTAAATTTATTAAAATTAAATGGATTAAATTCCATTAATTTAACTCTTTCTAATAAATCAAAAGTATTTGTACCACCTTTTTGTATAGTAGATATATTTATATATTCACCATCTTCATATGTTATAAATGTAGATCTTAAATATGAATATAATGATGTTCTATCATTAATTGAAGTTAACTTACTATAACGCAATGATTCAGGTAATATATCTTCATAAATATTATTTAAATTAATATGATCTGCATTAACACCACCTGCATCTATTTTATAATTATTTATAACAGGTACATTATTTGTTGTATAAAAATATGGATTATCACCTAATCTACCAGTATTTCCCGTAACATAAGGTGTATTTGGAGCAGGATATTTTGTTGGTACAAAAGGTGCAGGATGTACTTGACGATATCTAGGAACATCATTCATTTGTTGATTTATTATATCTTTACTAATTTTAAAAGATATTAAATCATCATGTTGTGGTTTATTATTTGTAAAAGGATTAACTGTTTGATTATTACTAAATTTATTACGTGTTTGTGATGATTGTATTTTTTTTTTTGGTACTTGTGTATCAGTACTTTTATATGTTGATGTTGTTTTGTATGGTGGTATTACTCTCTCATTTCCACCACCTTTTTGTAACTTTTTTTTATTCAAAAAAAAAAATCATCATCTAGATTTTTTTCATTCTCTTCATTTCCACCATATAATTGCTGTGGTTGTGTAGGTGTTATATTATATGTAGAACGATGGATATTTGGTGATATTCCAGATTGTTGCATAGTTTGATGTGGTATTTGATGAGATCTAATATGACTATTCATATTTTGTGGCATTGGCATATTTAAATGATTTGCTCTAGGATTATGAGACATCTGAGAATGCCCCATATTTAATCCATTCATTAAATTTCCTTGAGACATTTGACCTAAATTTGTTTCTAATGATTTTTGTGTCATTGGAGGTGGTGGGCGGCCTATACCGCCGCTGTTATTTATATCATTTGCATCTAAAAAAGAAGCAACTGATTTAGATTTAGATTTAGATTTAGATTTAGATTTATTAGAAGATTTAATACTACTATTAACTGAATTATGTGTTGAGGTTATACTATCTAAATCATTAGTATTATCTAAATATCTAATTAATGTTATTTTTTTACTTTTTTGCATAGTTCTACTTCCTGCAGATTGATTAGTATTAGATTGAATACTATTATAATCAGAAGTAATTGATAAATTAGATAATTGTGACATTTTATCATTTTTTTCTGATATATTATTTGTAAGTGCGTAATCTGATGCAAAAATATTATTTGCAGAAGAACTTAAATTTCCTCCTTTTAAATCAGACAATGAATCTGTATTTTCAATATTAAAAGTTGACTGATGTGAATATGATTCTGACATATCTATACTATTAGAAGATATTTTATTTCTAATATATTTTATTAAATAAATTATTTTATCATTTATATTTTTTATATTTAATAAATCATTAATTATTTTAGTTTTTTCATTATTATCAGATTTAGGAATAGATTTAATAAAATTATTATAATCCTTATTAATATCTATTTTTTTAGTACTAAAAATATTAATTTTACTATAATCAATAATTTTTATTAATATATTACTTTTTAATTTTATTTGTTTATTATTAAATGAAAATTTTAAATTAATAGGTTCATTTAAATATAATATTATAATATTTTTTAAAGTTAAATTATCTATTGAAAATTGTGGATATTCTTGACTTAATTTAATAAATATATAATTTATAAAGAATAATAATAATATAAATTCTGATAATTTTAAATTATCTGTGACATCCTCTAATAAATCAAATTTATAAAAATTTTCAACAATATCAATATAAATAGTATCAGAATTATTCTTAATATTTAATTTTTTAATAAAATTATAATAATTTTTTGATTGTAAATTTAAATCAAAATTCATTATTCCAATTAAAAAAAAATAATTAATTGTTAAATTACTATTAAATAAATATCTAAGCTTACGATTTATATTATTTTCTTTTAAATTTACAATTAATAAAATATTAGTATTATCTTGTAAAGTTACAGTATAATATAATGTATCACGAATTTTAAATTTTAATTTTAAAGTATTATTTAAAATATAATCTATATAATAATTTATATCATCTTTATTTGTTTTAATAATATTATTAGTTGTAATATTATTATATTCTACTTTCTTTTGTATATATTTATTATTATTTTTATAAAATACATTATTAATAATATTTATTAATTTTATTAAACTATACATTTATATTAATAATTTATATTATTTTGTTTTAATACTAATAAAATATTAAATATTAAATTTTCAAAATGAATTATTACACGTTTTCCATTAGCTATGTTTAAATCAGTTTGTTGTACTAATTTAGTTATTTGTATTAAAATTTTTGGGTTATTTACTTTATTATAAATATTATTAATTATTAGTTCTAATAAATCATTAAAATTTATATTTGATATAAATAAATTATATAATTTATCTCGAATAAATTTAATTTTTTTTAAATTTAATTTTGAATTTGATAAATTTAAAATTTCATTTGTTGTTTGTTCTAAAATACAATATGGTAATAAATTATTTTGCAAATAATAATCTAAATTCCATAATATTTTGGTTATATTATTATTACTATAATTTATAATTAAATTAATTTCTTCTTTAGTTAATTTTTTTATTTTTTTTTTTAATATATTAGTTATAAATTGATAACATATATTATAATCTGGCTTACACATTTTAAATATTAAACATCTACTTTTTATAGGATCTATAATTTTAGAAATATTACTACTAGATAAAAAAAACTTACAATAATTAGAATATTTTTCCATAGAACATCTTAATGATGTTTGTGCATAATATGATAGCTTATCTATATTTTTAATATAAATTATTTTATATAAAATATTTTTATTTACTATTATTTTCTTATTTTTTATATAATCTTTTATTACTTCTTGAATAAAATATTTATCAAAACCAGTATTATTTGGTTCTAATATTATATGATAATTACTATGTGTTATTTCTACATCAATAATATTATTCCCATAACCAGATATTTTATATATAGATTTATATAATTGTAAATTTTCTAAATTAAATATTTTTTTAATTAATAAATTAATTATTGTATTTTTTCCACAACCAGATAAGCCATAAAATAAAATATTTGGTATATTATTATAATTTATATCTAAATCAGAAGATAAATCATTAGATGAATTAAATATAATATTATATATATCTTTATTATATAAGATATCTTTAACAGAATTTAATTTAAATTCATCAACAAGAAACATTAATTAATAAATAAAAAATTCTTTATATTAATTACTATATGTTGCTATAAATGATTTATTATTTGTTATATTACAAATAAAAATATTTAATAATAAATTAAATTCTAAATTAACTAAGCTTATTATTTTTTCTAAATTTTTTATTTCATTAATAATATCGGTAAATTCATAGTGAATATCATCTATAGTTAGATTTAAATTATTTAGTTTTAATAATAACATAATAATATTATTTATTAATTTATTTTTATAATTATCAATTTCCAATAATAACATCTGTTTATTTTTAACTATAGGAATATTATTAACAATATAATAAAACTTTAATTTTGTATTTATATAAAATTTTACTATATTTAATATATTAGTATGCTTATTAGTATTATATTTAACATTAGCAATTAATGTACTATTTAAATCATTAAAATATTCATTTAATAAATAACTATTCATTATTAATAATTAAAGTATTTATATTTAAATAAAATAAAAATTTATTTTTAAAACTAATTTTTTAATAATACTTTTTTTTTTAGTTCTTGTAAATTGGTAGAAACTTAATAATGTTATCACGTCCATCATCAACAAATCTAACAGTATCCATAAGTTTAAGATAATCAAAATTACTAAAAAGACGACGCTTGGAAAAGAGTAGCTCCTTAGTAACTCCATTATCTATATATTCTACTTTACCTGTTTTATTAGAATGATCTAGTTCAGTAATTTTACCATCTTTTTTACTCAAAATATTAATTTTTTCAACTTCATACTCATTTTCACTACGTACTGCGTTGCGGTTCTGAATAATTGTAAATTGAACATACATGTCACGGTCCAATTCATTTATAATATATACATCATTAGTATTACTCATATTCATAACATCACTAGCAATAAATATACGTTCATCAGTTTTCTTTTTTAGAATTGGATGGAGAAATCCATAACCTGTTTTTATACCGCTAATCCAACCATTATATACAATATCTGGAACAGCTTTAATATAGGTAACATATGTTTTAATTGTAGGAAGTTCATTTACAATTTCTTTTTCTACTACAATACAAATAGGACAATTTGTCCCCTTAGGAATACTAAATAGTTGCCAATATCCTCGTGTATCTTTATAATTTGCAGTAACTTGGTATGTAAAATCATTAATAGTAATTTCAAATTCCCATGCATTATCTTTTTTCTTAATTAGTTTTGCATTATATTCTCCAGTAATTAAATCATTATTTTCATTTTGTACATTTGAATTAGTTTCTGTAGATTCCGGTGTAGGGTCCGGAGTAGGCTCTGAAGTAACAGTAGCACCAACAGTCTCAGCAAAGGTCAATGCAGATGCAGGCTCAGGTGCAGGCTCAGGTGCAGGCTCAGATGCAGGC
>CEQY01193840.1_pt1 | contig 13718 bp, 11 predicted proteins | sample 361391 | NCBI WGS metagenome assembly CEQY01 (sample SAMEA2621075, study PRJEB7988) | marine metagenome | isolation source: saline water (ENVO:00002010), including | reverse complement strand
CTAGATGAATTATCATACTCAACAACATAGACTGGTCTAACACATCTACCAAAATCAGTTAAAATATATAATTCTTTATTTTCGTAACTAAATGCTATACTAATTTTATTGTTAAATATATTATTTCTTTTACCAAGTCTTAATAATTTTATAATATGTTCTATATTATTATTTGTATAAATACCAATTAACACACCATCTACAAAAATTTTTATATTATGACAATACAAATTAGGTTTAAACACATATTTATCTAAATATGAGTAAAATCCGGAGGTTTTCATAAATATTCTGGTAATAGTGTCATATATAGTAGAGTCATTTTCAGTTATATTACAACCAATAGAAAAATTCTTAATTAAACCAGAATTACCACCATCTGGTGTATCTACCGGACAAACATAGCCCCATTGTGTAGCATTTAATTTTCTAGGTCCTACAATTTTTACATTAGAATCCATTGGAGTTTGAACTCTCCTTAAGTGTGTTATAGTAGATAAATAACTAATTCTAAGTAAGTCTTGCACTAAACCTTCTTTACTAAATGTAAACTGATCTCTATTAATACGTTCATGTAAATTCTCTATGGTCACTGTTTTTTGAACATCTCTTACACCCCAATTACCTTTAAAACCTCTATTAATACCCTCTGTTATAATATTCTTATTACGTTCTATTGTAAACAATAGTTTAAATTGTTGATTATTATTTGCTATATACGATTCTCTTATTTGGTTAGTTATTTGTGTTTGATTTGTCTTTGTAGTTAATAAACTAATAGCGTGTCTTTGAAATTTAACATAATATTCTCTTAGTAATGTAGATAATAGATAACCACTAGTTTCTATTTGTTTAAATTCATATGTATCTCTATTACTTATATTATCATAACCCATATATACTTTCATTTGTGAATAAACCATATAACCTAAATACATTGCTTTTGAGAAAGCAGTAGGTTGGTGTGGTAATAAATTATTAAATATAATTTGATATACTCGTTTTTTCTTTTCGACTTTATCTTGTACTGCAAAAATAGTTTTTTTTAATTTATCATCTAAACGTTTATATATAAAATCAATAGCACTCATTTTATCATAAATAGGACAACTATCAATACGTGAAGTCTCTAAAAAGTTAAAAAATTCAGAGTATTTATCATTGTTATTATCATAATTATTAAATAGTTCGTTTGTATTTGTATTTTCATCAAAGTAATTATACGGAAGTAAATCTTTTAATATATAATTATATATTTCTTTATCAGATTCAATACCTAAAGCTCTAAATATTATAAATAGTGGTATATCACCAACTCCTGGAAATGATACATATATTAATAAATCATCTCTTTTTATTTTAGAGGTTTTACTATCATTATCACCATCCATAAAAACATTAGAAGCCATTTCTGTGTCTTCTTTATTTTCTTTGTCTTCTTTATCTTCTTCAAATTCTTGATTTATATTTAATTTCTTTTTAAAAGACTTCATTTGTTTAATTTTAACATATGTATTTCTAGCAGGTATAAAACTGTTACGTCTTGCAGATTTAACTTCTGTTATTAATTCATAATCACGACTAGTATGAGTATATAACTTATTATATGCTAAACGTTCTTGTGATACAATTAGTTTTTCTTTACCATTTATTATAAAATATCCCCCTAGTTCATTTATACATTCTCCATATTTATATAATTCACTTTTTATAGAATTTTCATCTTTACCTTCTATTTTTTTATATAAGTTACAATATTTAGATAAAACCATTATAGGAACTTCAAATAATACAACATCATGAATTTTTATAGGTGCTTCTTTCTTAATTTCTATATTAGCAGTAACCATTACTTTTAATAAATAACTTAAATTTTTTAATCTACATTCATTAGGCATTAATGGTTCATTATTATCATTTGTTGGAAGTTTAAAATCTAAGTTTTCAAATGTTACTTGTATTACTTTGTTTGATGATTCTATTTTAAAATAATCATTATATATTATTGATTTAATTCTATTTTTTAAAAAATCATCATATGAGTTAAAATGGTGTTTATTTATTAATGATAATATATCTTCATTATAGTATTTATTAAAATCTCCGTACCAATCTATTTTTTCCATATGATATATATTATTTATATATATTTTAATTTTTACTTTTATTATGTTTACCACAGTATATACTTTTATCTTTACACCTAAAATTACATTTACTACCTTTTCTAGGTCCCGATTTTATAATAGCATTACAACAATTCATTAAACTTGATAAGTTTCCTCCATCTTGTCTACAATAAGGACACATTGAACTTTTTGTATATTGATACGATATTTTTATACATTCTAAATGAAATTTGTGATTACATTTTAATTTTATAAATTCATTATTAATAAATATATCACTACATATTCCACAACTATCTATATCACACATTTATATATAATTATATTTATTTTTATATATTTAATATTAATTTATATCAAAACAACTTTTTTATATTATAATATTATATACTATGAGTGAAAACAAAAAAAGTAAAAAAAATAAAAAATATAGAAAAAGTAAAAAAAATAAAGTTAAAGCTTCAAATCAGTTGAATAATTTTAAAGGAAAAAATAATTTTTTATCTACAATAACAAAAAGTCCTTCTATATTTTCATATAGAATAGGTATTTATTGGATTCCATTAGTTATATATTTAGGATTATTTCATTTTATACAATATTCATTAGTTACTATTACTTCTAGTGAAACATTAATAAGAACTTTTGGGTTAGCTTTATTATCTTTTATATTAATGTATATAATATATTTTGTAGTAGATTTAGGTTATCAGTTTGGTTTATGTAGAGATAAATCTGTTATAAAATTATTATTTAATAGTTTAAATAATGCGTTTATACCTGCTTTATTTGTATTATTTGGATTTATTGCAGGTATGTTTATTATTGATGATGGTGAAAAATTAAAAGCAGTATTATCAGAGGATAATGCTCCTAATGATGCTATTAGTACTATAAATTTAATACAAAATAGAGTAAATTTATATCACGAAGAAATGATATTATCTACTATTTTCTATATATTTTCTTTATTACATAGAAATCCTATAAACCGTCCTAAATGTAATCTTAATAAAATATGTTAAACTATATAGATTTATATTGTAAAAAAAAATGTAAATTAACACTTAATTAATTTATTTCTTAGATTTTCTAGATTTTCTAGATTTTTTTTTTCTACAACGTTTAGTTTTTTTATCAATAGTGCACGTTTTAGATTTATTGCATTGTTTCTTTGATTTACCTCTACATACCGATTTCTTTTTCTTGTGTGATTTTTTTTCTGATACTAACTCTTTGTAAGCTTTTGTTCCTTTTTTTGGTGATAATTCAAATTTACTTTTTCTACTACCTTTTTTTGATTTTTTCTTTAAAAACATACCAAGATTCTTGTTTGCTTTTGCTTTATTACTAGCTTTTACCGAAACAATTTTACCATTTGAATTATATTTTAAGTCTTTTTTTGTTAAACCTTGTTCTCCGTAACCAGTTTTTTCACATGTTCCATTCATTACTTGTGCGCGTGATCCTACCAAACAATCTACCATTTATATATATATATATTATAAAAAAAAAATGTATTTTGCGTAATTTGTTTGATTAAATTTTCTTTTCTAATAATTCTAACCATTCTTTTATAATTTTCTGAATCAGTGTAAATAAATTTAATTGTTTTTCTTTTAAATAACTAAAAATAAATGTGAGAATTCTAATCTTTAATCCTATAAAATATTTTGTATAAGACAATGAATTATACATTATACCAATATATGGACATACAATTAAAACAGTTAATGTAATAATAATTGTAGTTAACATTACACCAAATAATATAGGATCCTGTATTGTTTCTAACATACCTCCAAATAAGTTATAAAGCATTATATTACCTAATCCAACTTTATTGACTAATGTAACAATTTTGAATAATTTTTTAGGAATACCTAGTATTATAGATGTAACAATAAACACGGGTTGTATTACAAAATTTACAATAGATTCAATTTGTTCTACTACTCCGTTTAGTGTATTTCTTAAAAATGTCATCATTAGTGATAAAGTTGCTTTTAAAGCACTAATTATAACTTTCATTAACAAAGAAATAGTTTTTATTAATATATTAATAAATGTTGCTATTAGTTTAATAGGATTTAAATCTAATGGTGCTATACTTTCTAATAAAGTAGTAAATATAATATCTTGATTACTTCCACCACTAAACTTAAAATCGAATGGTGGTGGATCAGGAACTCTTACTATTATTCTTAATATTTTAAATATTGTTCGTAATATAGGTCCATTACCTATTTCATCTTTTAATTTACCATTTGAATATATACAATTATTTACATTATTATATCTAATAATAGGATAACCTTCACATAATAATAATTTACCTATACTAACTCCTGGTATACTTGCAGTAGGTATTGATGGTATAGGATTTTCTAATAATTTAAAAAAACTAAAATCCATAGAAATGACTCCTTCCACATTAATCATAAAATTAGATACTAAATTTATAATATTTTTAATTATAGGTTCTATTGTTTTTAATAAAGATATTAATAAATCTACTTGTGCTTTAATAATTTTATAAATAGAAAGTAATACTTTTGTTATAGCTTTTTGTATACTACAAACTAATGAACCTTTTCCTGTTCCAGGTAAACATTTAAACCATATAGTACTTTCAGAACAACCAGAACATGGTATAGTAATTTTGCGATCAATTATATAATTAAATACGTAGAATATTATTATAGAAATAATAAGAGATAATATTATTATGAGATAGTAAGAAATATTTATATTATATTTTATACTAAATGGTATCATTTTTGTAATAAGTGTAAATTGCGCCCCCATAAAATTATTAACCAAATCGTATACAGATTTTAATGCTAGTAATAATCCATTTATTGAAGTTATAGATTTGAAATTATTTTTTACAGATTCTACTAATGCGTCTTTTCCACCTATCATTACATTATCAATATTACCTCCGATCATTTCATTAATATTGCCTCCTATTATTTCATTATTAGTATTTGATTTAATTAATTTAATAATTACTATAATATGTAATACTGTAATGGTAACAATAGATGTAATAAATATTGATTTCTTGTTTTTTTTTATTTTAGAACTGAAATTATTTAAATTATCTTTACTTCCACCTGTAATCTTTAATTTATTATGTAATTGTTTATCTAATAAGACTATTTCTTTAACGGTATTATTAATGGAAGACATATATTATTATAATATAAAAGTATAAGAGAATAATATTTAATTATTAATTTATTTATAATAATAAGATTAATACAATATATAATGGAAAACATTATAAAGGATATATTAAATATAAATAAGAAGTTAGTTCATATAAGAATATTACATAGTAATGAAAAAAAAAACATAACATTAATTGAAAATTTAGATTCATTACTAGATATAAAGAAAATACTAAAATATATAAAAAAGATTTTTAACTGTAATGGTTCAATTATAGCAGATATTAATAATAAATTAATAATTCAATTACAAGGAGATCAACGATTAAAAATGAGAAATTTTTTAATTAGTGAGAATATTTGTAAAGAAAATACAATTAAATTACACGGATTTTAATTTTTATATAGAAGATTATGAATATTTCTGTAAAACATTATTAATATATCCTCACCATTTTCTATACCAAATATAGAAAGAACTAATGACTTAAAAAATTCTAATACAGCAAGCACTGTGGACCCAATAGGCACTACTATCAAAACAAATATAGCAACATATACTATATAAACGACTAGATTAGGATTACTTACTCCTACGGCAGAAGATGCGGATGTTACCAAAAATGATTTTATAAATATAAAAATTTTATATAATGGTATTTTAAATAATATACTTACAATAGGATCTTTTATTTTTTCTAATATTACTAGTAATTGTTCTGCAAATACAGATAAAATATTAAATATTTGTTTATATAATTCGTTGTATAATGATATAATTTGATTATATATTATTAAAAATGTATACTTATAAACAAGTGTAATAATTAGATTAAATACTTTCATAACGGACATTATAATTAAACCAATTGTGTTCATTATATTATCGAAAGCAATTTTTACAAAAGATAATATTTTAAATTCTTTGTTTATAAGAGGAAATTTAAAACCAGTCGCATCTGCTGCAACCTCTATAAGTTTTAGTGAACCTCTTATTTTATCACCTATTAATTTATCTACTGTTCCTAGAGCACATTTAGTAAGAAATTTTATTCCCCAAGGCAATCGTTTCCAAGCAAACTTTCTCAACGGATGCATAGGCATAAATAATGGAGGAGGAACAATCATAAATATAACTTTTCTATAATCGTTAAAAAGTTTTAATGCCCTTTTTAAACATTCAAATGTATGACTTGTAATAGTTGCACGAAAATTTTTTAAATTAGAAGGAATCTCAGATGAAATTTTACTAGCAGTATTTATATTTGAAAGAGTTTCTTTATAAGCATTACAACTATCTCCATTATAACCTGAATACTTAGCACATTTATACCACCAAGAACCTTTACTACAACCAAAACATTGTAAGACAATTTTTTTTGAACCTAATACAAATAGTATATATAATAGAGCAGAAAACACTATTAAAATAGGTATAGTTGTCTCAAGATATAAAATTTTGTTAATTGATACATAATATAAAAATATATTTCCTATTACTCTTGATATTATATTACTCATATCTTTTAATTATATAAAAATTTTAATAAAATATTTTTAAAAAGCAAAACCAACCAGATATATATACTATAAACAATATACCTAATGTCAAATAATAAATTGTAGTTAAATTCATTCTACCAGATGGATTTCTGTATTCATGACAATATTTATTCATTTCTGCTTTACTACTATATTCATTACTATTACAATGTGGTTTTATAGTCTTTCCTAAAAAGAAATTAAGTAATGCTAAAAAGTAATTTTTTAAAGGTATAAGATTAAATGAAGCTATTTCAGTAATTAAATCTATTGTAGTAACATCAAAAAGATAATCAAAAATTTCTCCAAATAATGGTATTAATGTAACTACTATAATTGCAATAGGATCTCCAGATAGTAATAAAGAACCTATTCTTAATATGTCTTTATATTGTTTTAGCAAAATATTTATAGATGATACATATCCATTTATTCCAAATATGAAATTTATAAATAAATCATCTATAATAGTAGATGCAGTATGAATCATATTATTCCATAAATCAATACAATCACCTATTATAAAACTTAATTTATTAATTAATAAATTAATAGGTGTGAATATACCTTTTATTGCTATATTAATAGCATCTGTTATATTTATATTTATAAACATATTATCACAAGGTTTATTACTAGGACAGAATCCACCACCTAATAAATCTTTATTTATTTTAACATTATATCTTTTTAACTTTTCCTTTAATATTTTTTCTAATTTATTAGTTTTATTTTTTATAGTTTTAATATTACTTTCTTTTTTTGATTTATTTAATTTCATTATTAATTATACTATATAAAAAATTTAATTTAACTATTATTAACTAAAACTATTTAAAAAATAATTCGTTATATAGATATAACATATGCAAAACAACAGTATAATTCCTAATAAAAAAAAATTTGGAATTGTTAAGTGGTTTAATATGGAATTAAGGTATGGATTCATAACAGTATTGGATACTGATGTAGATTATTTTATTCATAAGAATAATATATTATCCGATGCTAATCATAAATGTTTATTTAAAGGTGAATATGTTGAATTAGAAATTATTGAGACACCAAAAGGATTACAGTGTTCTAATGTTAGTGGTCTTAATAATGGAAAACTGTTGTTCGAATCAAATCCTGAATTACTGAAAAAATATATATTAGGTGAATATATTCAGAAGACTAATCCTAATCTAAATCTATTTAGAATAGTTCATACATAAAATTTATTCAAATTCTAAAACTACTTTTTCATTTTTTTTTATATTATTATTACTATTATTATTAATGTTACTATCATTACCATCTATATTATTATCAGTAATCATATCCTCCATTTGAATATAACTATCATTCAATAAATCTTCATTTAATAAATTATGTTCATCTAAGTCTTCTGTATTAATAATATTATATCCACTATTTAGTTTACATACTAATTTATTCTTAAGAGTATGTATATTATCTTTACAGTTATCATATAATAGTAGTAATACTGATATAGAAGCAATTGAATAATAAAACATTATTACATTTTCTATCATATATATATATTTAATAATATATTTAAGTATATTAAGCAATATATATTTTTATTAAATCATTATATTTTTTTCTACATATAGGACATTTTTTTCCATGTAGACTTGTTCTAAGTGTAATTTCACACCCATCACATATTGCTTGATGACTACAAGGTTTAAGTATAACATTAGGCATATTTTTAAAGCATATTTTACATAGAAATTTCTCTTCTATTTCTTTTTTTTCATTTTCTACCTTTTTTAATTTATTTGAATATTCCATTATATCATTTTCTAAACCTTTTATGATATTTACATTCTGTGATTTTTCATTTTTAAAAGTATTAATAATATTCTCCAAATCCTTTATACGTTTTTCACTATAATTTATTTTACTCAATTCAATATCATTTTTATATTCTACATAGTATTCATTTTGATCTATTGTTAATTTACCTTGACCGTTTTTTTGACCTTTTTCCCATAAACCACTATAAACATAATTATCTTTATATAATGTACCGTCACCATGAAATTTATTATTTAACCATTCGCCTTCATATTTTATATTAGTGTCTTTATAGAAACCTAATCCTTGCATTTTGCCTTCTATCCATTCACCTTCATAACACGTATTACCTTTTTCTAATTTAGCACTACTATCGGGTAAACCATTTTTAAATTGACCGCTAATTTTTATATTATCATAATTAACACAACCGGATATAAACTCTCCTTCTATAATTGTGCCATTTAATTCCATATTGTTAATTTTAATATTACAATCTGATATTGTATTTATACCATCAAATTGACCTTTTAATAATAATTTATTTCTTGATATTAATATACCTGAACCTTTAATATCTTCTGATTTTATATATCCTACAAAAAAATCCTCATCTAATTTTGTTTTTGCTAATTCTGTTGTTAGAAAATTTTTTACAGAATCATTTACAGAATTTCTTATTAATTCATTATTATTAACATTATTATTTATTGTAAATATATTATCTATTTTTCTAATATCATCATTACTTATATCTACATTCATATTATATACTATATATATATATTATACTTTATATAACTCATATATAAATATATTGTTCAATATATATATGGATGAAGCATACGATTATTTTCATATAGAACAGTCTGATAATGTATTAGATATTTATTATGAACTGGAAGATTATAGAAAAAAAAATTTAATGAATATTCATAATAATTCTAAATTTAGTAGTTTCTTTAATCTAATATTTGATAACACTGATTACAATGAAACACTTGAATATATTCACGATAAAACACCTGAAGAAAGATATACTACTGAATCAGAATATGTAGATGAATTTGATATGACTTAATTATGAAGCGGTATTAGCCTCTGCTTCCGCCTTTGCTTTTGCTTCTGCTTCTGTTTTTTTTAGTTTATCATACTTTAACATCCACTCTTCTTTTTTATCTGCATATGGATGTGTATCATTGTTTTTGTATTTCTCAAAATTACTCACTGGTTGTGGGTATTCTTTTGCAAAATCATTTTCACTATAATCTTTATTTGGGTATAAACTATATTTATTTTCACTAAAGGTTGATAAATTCTTATATTTCTCAATATCTTCAACAGATTGTTTCAATTCTAATTCTATTATCTTTTCTTTTGCTTGTAATGATAGATTATTATCATCGAATTTTCTACCATAACAAATTACACCTCTATTTTTTATTTCTTTATTATCTTTGTTAAACCATACAACTTTTTTATCACCTACTTTTACTAAATTACTTCTTGTATATATTTGACCATCATTATTTATCCATCCAAATTCATCCCATTCGCCATCATAATATGAAGATTCCTTAGCATCATTTAGTGATGCTATTCTATGTTTATAATAACGACTACATTCACCTGTACGAACTGTATTTGGATTTTCTTTCTCCCAGTTGCTAAGCCAGCCATTTTCAGGCTTAGGTATGTTTGCTCCTTCACAACCGGATTTATCATTGTGTTTCTTTTTATGGCTATCTTCTAATTGTTTTTCTGTATATTTCTTAGTTAGTTCATTATCAGGGTCAAATATAGTAGTGTATTGTTCTTTATATACAGGTATTGACTTTCTTTCTCCATTAGCATCTATTTGGTCTTCATAAGATTGGACAGAATTTACTTTTGTATATATTCTATTACATAATTGTTTTGCGGTATAATAATCCCAGCCTAATTCACTGATTTTATGTTTATAAACTATATTTTTTAAAAATCCTCTTATTTTTTTATTATTATATTCATTTGAATACTCAGTATTTATTAATGACTTATCAAATACAGTACTATTAATTATTACAGTTTTACCATGATATGTGCTACTTATATCTTTATGGGGTTTATAAAATAACATATAGTTTTTATCAAATGATACATATCGTCTAAATTCATTAGGTAAGACAAATTTAAGATTCTTATTAGAAAATTTATATAATTCGTCACACTCGTAATTTATAGAACTATGTAATCCTAATATATTTTTAAATAAATTAAAGAAATAATTAAAATATTCACTATAATTATCTAATGATTGTAATGCTGCTAAACTTAAACGAGGTAAATTTACTATATTTGTACCAGGTGTATTACATATATTTATTTTTTTTGTTTGATTGAAAGAATCTACTCTTTTGCCTCGCAAGTTATATGGAACAAATAATTCATTACTATATACATAGTTTTTAATAATACTCTCAGTATCTGTTATTACACCTAAACCTTCTGGAACAGTATAATGTATTAACTTCTTTTCATTATCACAAAGAAAATGTATTAAATGTTCAATTGCTGCAATATGTCCTTGATATCCTCCTACTAAATACAAATCTAGACTAGCACCATCAGCGCCTCTTTGTGAAGAAATTTCAATTCTTCCATCATTAGTACTACCAGTTTTTCTAAAAAATTTTGAATCATCTCTAATAGCAATATCTTTCATCCCAATAATATGTTCTTTTGATAATTCAACCTGTTTACTAGTAGTCTTGTAATCAAAATCCTTTACAAGCATATTTATTACTTGATTCTGTATTCTAACTACTTCTAATGGTTTGTTTTCAGCCACTGTTTCACCTAAATCAACAGCAGTATCAGGTATAGAGAAATAAGCGTTTTCTTTATACTTATCCTTAAATTCATATTGATATACAGTCATATCTACATTGTACTCTTTGTAATCTCCAGCAGCGACATCCACACTACCATCTTTCAATGTATCATTATATAAATTAGTATCACTAATAATATCAATATATGCACTGTTAGTTCCTATTGTTTCTTGTGCTACTGATACATAATACACTTCATCTAATGTTAAATTAGTATTATTAGTAGTGGTTCCTTGTTCAGGTTGAAATAGTATTTTATTAGTAGGGTTAATATTATCTTTTAAACTTATAAATTTAGGTGCAGAATATATATAGTCTATACTAGACGTGCTTGAAGTTGTGTCTGTTTTTGCAAATTTTATTAATGAGTTTTCAAACTTTAATCTACATTTATTTGGTTCATCTGCATAATATACTATCTTAGAACATACTCCAAATTCAACTTTTTTTATTAAATCAGTACAATCTAATAAGGATATATTTTCATACTGTATAATAGTCAACGGGTCAGGTTTTGTATAATTTATATCATTACCAGAAGTTTCATTTATATCTGTTATAAAATATTTAGATAGTTTAATTTTTTCTATATTCTTATTTACTAATGTTGGATAGTCTGTATGAGTGTTTGATATGTAAGTACTGCTTGTATTATTTTTAAAAACTTTATTAATAATATATATATTAGACTTATTAATAGTCACATCTGTATTTATATTTTTTGTAAATTTAACGAATTTAGGATAATCTTTTAATGTATTAGTCCACTTTATATTAACCTTAAATTCAGGCATGTCCTCGGGTGGGATGCTCTCAGTGAGTCTATAAACAGAACCTAATTTTATAGGATTATTTAAATATGGTGCTGTATTAACAATATCCAATAATCCATTCATATTAATTTTACTATCCGCATCAGTATTAAAAGTTGTTAAATCATACAACCAACCAACACCTCCTTCATTTCTAGGAGACATTATAAAGTTCTTAAATGTAGCACGTAAATCATTTATATCTCTATAAAACTTTCCTACGTTTTTTTTTGTTATATAAGTCTTTTTACCATCTACATCTAATATTAAACGCTTCTTTTTATTATTATATCTAAAATCACTAGAAATAGGGATTACAGAACAGGCGGAGAAATCATACGAGATTTTACTTATATTTTTAATATTATTTATATAATATTTTAAAATTATTTGATTTGCTATATAATACATATTTGTTTTATAATCTTCTAATGATTTCACATTTAAATAATCACTACTTAAATACGCTGGGTCTTTATTTGGTATTTTAACCTTTAATGTCTCAATATTATCATCAAATCTATCATTATCGTATATATCCATTTTATATAAATAGTCATGGACCGGCCGCTTAGGTTCTTGAAGATGTGCCCCCCTTAAAATACTTGTTGTATCGTCTTTTAAAAGATTAATATCTTTTTCCATATTTTTATCAAAAAAGTTTAATATTATTTTTACATCTACATTATCGAGCATACCCCTAAATAATTTTCTGGATGTATCTTGTTTATCGCCACTGTAGTAATTATGTTTCAATAATAATTTATTAGCATTCTTGTTATTATTATCAATTGTAGCATTTGTAACTGTATACCAATGCCTTCCATATTGCTTGGTATTCAACTCAGATTTTTTACTAATAAAACTTATTATAGGAAATGTTACATTTTCTTTTACATATAAATCTTTCATAAAATTTTTATCGTCGTTTTCGATTCCATGACCCATATTATCTATTTTAAATTCATAAATTGGACTCATATAATATCCAAATTGTATTAATGATAAATTTTGTGTAATTGAATCACTAGCATATTTAATTGGTGAGTTCATATCATTATCAGAGAACACTTGTTCTTCTTTCATAGTATAGTTTTTTTCAAAAATATCTACAAACTCATTTACGACATTATTAAACCATTTTTTATATTTTGTTACCTGTATTTCATAATCATTCATATCCTTTAAAACTTTATCAGTGATTTCTTCTAATTTAGTTTTGTCTGTTGAATCTTTTGTAATTTTTCTATTATAATAAGCATTTAATCCTATTTTAATTGAACTATCCCATGTTGGTCGTGTTGAATTTATATAATTAACGTCTAAACATATAAAATCGTATGGTGTACAGTTACAGTCGTATTTATCTTCGACATTAGT
>CEQY01201554.1_pt1 | contig 13732 bp, 12 predicted proteins | sample 361391 | NCBI WGS metagenome assembly CEQY01 (sample SAMEA2621075, study PRJEB7988) | marine metagenome | isolation source: saline water (ENVO:00002010), including | reverse complement strand
TTTTTTTTTAATCTCTTTTCTAATCACAATTTCTACGATTGGTTACGGTCTACTAATTATCAAACTAGCTAAATATAAATTTGAGGAAACCAATTTGGGTCTTGTTGGTTTGTTGGGATTATTTTGCTTATCAATAATAGCTAGTTATACACATATAGTAATTGCACATGATTATATTCATAATATTATTATTATAATTTTTGGATTAATTTTATTATTTTTTTTTTCAAAAAAACTAAAAATTAATTTAATTTCAAATATTAAATATCTATTTTTAATATTTTCTACATTATTTTTATGTTTAATAATTTCAAAAACTAACGAAGATTTTCCTTATTATCATCTACCCAACTCCTTGCAGTTTGCTGAACAAAAACTTCAATTTGGACTGGGTAATCTTAACCATGGATTTAAACATATAAGTTCTATTTTTATGTTAATGTCACTAAATTATTTGCCATATTTTGAATATTATTTGTTTAATTTAACAAATTTTATTTTTTTAATCTTTTTAATTTATTTTATTATTTTTGAAATTTATAAAAAAGATAAAAATAATAGTAATATTTCAAGAATTTTTTTATGTTTAATTTTAATTTTATTTCTTGCAAAATTTTCTAGGTTAGCTGAATATGGATCTGATATAGCAGCTCAAATTATTATTTCAGTTTACTTTTATTTTATTTTAGAAATTTTGTTAAATAAAAATATAAAAATTGAAACATCAGAAAGGTATTTACAATTAAGTGTCATTTTAATTGTATTTGCTAGTACTTTGAAATTTATTTTTGTGATTTATTCAATCTTTTTAATAATGATTTTATTTAAACTTAAAAAGAATTTTTTTAATCAAATATTAAAATTTAATTTTCTAGTTTTAATAATTCCTGGCATTTTGTTTTATATTTTTTTTAATTTTTCATCAACAGGCTGTTTTCTTTATCCAGTTAAGCAAACGTGTCTAAGTAATTATTTTGATTGGTCTTTAAGTTTTGAAATAGTTGATTATATGAACCTTCACTATGAAACTTGGGCTAAAGGCGGAAAGGGACCAAACTTTAATGTTAATGATCCACTTAATTATATTTCATCTTTTAATTGGTTAAGTAATTGGATTGACGTCTATTTTATAAATAAAGTTTCAGATTTTATTTTAGTTTCTTTTTTAATAGTATTTATTTTTGGATTATTCTTTTTAAAAGAAATTTTTTCTAGTAAAATTCATATTGAAAATTTAAAAAATAAAACGATTTCTTTTTACTTTTTAATAGTAATTACTTTTTTTTTATGGTTTTTAAATTTTCCTACTTTAAGATATGCTGGTTATATAATTGTTTTTTTACTTTTAACTTTCCCATTTATATTTATTTTCAGCAGAACAATAGATACTAAATCAAAATTATTTATAAAAAAAATATCAATAATATTCTTGATCAGTTATTCGATTTTTCTTTATAAGAATATTTCAAGATTAAATTATGAATTAAATATACCAATTGATAAAAATCATAATTTTACCAATTTCCCTTATTTTTGGGTTGATAATGTTGAGTATGAAAAAAAATTAATAAATGGTATTCAAGTGTATTCTACAAGTGGTATGTGTTGGAATATTCCAACGGCTTGTGTAAGAGGTATTGAAAATATAAATTTAAAAAAAATAAATAATTATATTTTTTATTATAGAAATAAATGAAATTAACAAAACCTTTAGTTTCAATAATAATAACTTATTATAAAAAAAAAGATTATATATTTAAAACTATAAATTCAATTATTAATCAAACATACGATAATTTTGAATTAATTTTTGTTTATGACGATAATGATAAAAAAGATTTAAAATATATTAAAAAGATAATAAAAAAAATCAAAAATAAAAAATTAATAATTAATAAGAAAAATTTGGGTGTTGCAAAATCCAGAAATAAAGCTTTAAAATTTTGCAAGGGATCATACATAGCATTTATCGATTCAGATGATATTTGGAAAAAAATAAAGTTAGAATTTCAAATCAAATATATGATTAATAATAAAATAGATTTTTCATGCACTTCATTCGATGTTATAAACGACGAAAACAAGATTTTGAGATCCCGAAAGGTTTCAAAGCAAATTAAATATAAAGAATTGATAAAATCAAATTTTATTGGCTTAAGTACAGTTGTTTTTAGTAAAAAAATTCATCCAAAAATAAAATTTCCCAATTTAAGTACTCAAGAAGACTTTGCTTTATGGCTTAAGCTATTACGCGAAGGAGTAAAATTGTTTACAATTGATAAAAATCTTTCATCTTGGAGAAAAACAAAAAACTCATTATCTTCTAACACGTTTCAAAAGTTAAAAGATGCTTTCAAGTTATTCTACTTATATGAAAATAAAAATTTTCTATTGTCAATTTTTAGTGTATTGATAATTTCATACAATAAAATTTTAAAAAACTTATAAATTGAAAAAAATAGCTTTAATTACTGGTATCACTGGTCAAGATGGATCTTACTTAGCAGAATTTTTACTAAAAAAAGGCTATATTGTGCATGGTATTAAGAGAAAGTCCTCAACTTTCAATACTACTCGTATAGATCATATTTACAAAGACTTTCATGAAGCAAAAAACTTTTTTCTTCATTACGGCGATCTATCAGACTCAAATAGTCTATTTAATGCAATAAATAGAATTAGACCCAATGAAATTTATAACCTGGGTGCTCAAAGCCATGTTGGACATTCATTTGAAATACCAGAATATACTTCAGAAGTTTCTGGACTTGGAACTTTAAGAGTCCTAGAGGCTATGCGTTTTTTAAATTTAAAAAAAACAAAATTTTATCAAGCAAGCACCTCAGAGTTGTTTGGTGAAAAACCAAATAAAGTTAACTCATTTAATGAAAAATCTATAATGGTACCCAGATCACCATATGGAGTTTCAAAACTTTACTCTTATTGGATGACTAAAGTTTACAGAGAAGCATATGGATTTTTTGCATCTAATGGAATTTTATTTAACCATGAGAGTCCGAGAAGGGGAGAAACCTTTGTAACAAGAAAAATTACTATGTTTTTTGCTAAGAAAGTTCTTGGATCTAAAGATATATTATATCTTGGTAACTTAAATGCTAAGAGGGATTGGGGACATGCTAAAGATTATACCGAAATGCAGTGGAAAATATTACAACATAATAAACCTGATGATTTTGTAATTGCCACTGGAAAAACTACAAGTGTAAGACAATTTGTAAATGAGTGTTGTAAATATTTAAAAATAAAAATTATTTGGATAGGAAAAGGAATTAACGAAAAAGGATATATAATTAGAAATAAAAAAAAAGAGTTAGCCGTTAAAGTAGATAAGAAATATTATCGTCCATTAGAAATAGATTATTTAAGAGGTGATCCAAGAAAATCATTTAAAATTCTTAAATATAAAATTAAATACGATTTAAAAGATCTCGTAAAAGACATGATGGATTCCGACATTCTATTGGCCAAAAAAAATATTTAATGAAAAGAAATAGTTCAATATTTATCGCAGGGCATAAAGGCTTAGTTGGTAATTCAGTCTTAAAAAAATTGAAAAAAAATGGTTTTAAAAATTTAATTGTCGTAGAAAAAAAAAAATTAGATTTAAGAAATTATGAAAAAGTTAAAAATTTTTTTAGAAATAAAAAGATAGATTATATGATAATGGCTGCCGCAAGAGCTGGCGGAATTATTGCTAATAATTCAAATCAAAAAGATTTTTTTCTTGAAAATATTGAAATACAAAATTCACTTCTAAAACTTGCCTTAAAAAAAAAAATAAAAAGAACTATTTTTCTTGGAACTTCTTGCATATATCCGAAGTTTTCAAAAGTTCCTATCAATGAAGAAAGCTTATTAACTGGAAAACTAGAAAAAACAAATCAATGCTACGCAATTGCCAAAATAGCAGGAATAAAACTTTGTGAAGCTTTATTTGAAGATCATAATCTAGATATTATTTGTTTAATGCCAACCAATGTTTATGGAGAAAAAGATAATTTTAACAAAATTAATGGGCATGTTATTCCTGCTGTAATATCAAAGATACAAGACGCAAAAAAAAGAAATGATAAATTTGTAAATTTATTGGGAACAGGAAAACCATTAAGAGAATTTATACATGCAGATGATCTGGCTGAGTCGATTATTAAATGTTTGGAAATAAACTCTACTACTTTAAGAAAAAAATTTAAAAAAAAATTACCAATTTTAAATGTAGGAACAAATGAAGAGATAACAATTAGAGATTTGTCTAAAATGATAGCTAAGTTTATAAAATATAGAGGTGTTATAAAATTTGACAAAAAATCCCCCGATGGAACTTTTCGAAAAGGACTTAACTCTAGTAAAATTAGAGGATTAGGTTGGTACCCAAAAATAAAGCTTGTTGATGGCTTAAGAGAAGTAATCGAGAAAAGAATGTAGATTTAAAAATGAACATTTTAAGTTTATTTTTATTATTAATAATTTTTTTGTTTATATATTATCTTTTGAAAAAATTAGAGTTTTTAAATGAGGAAATAAAATATTCAAATCATAAAAAATTTGGAAAAAGCAATATTTCTCCTGTTATATTAGGTGGTATTTATTTTATAATTGTTATTTTATTCTTTTTTACAAATGAACTTATAATTCTAAAAATATCTCTCCTATTCATTTTCTTTCTTGGGTTGTTGTCAGATAAAAATATTTTACCCAGCCCAAAAATAAGAATTATCTTTCAATTTTTAATTTTATTTTTTCTTGTTTATTATTCAGATTTAAAAATTAAAAATTTAGAAAATGATTTTTTAAACTTTATTTTAAGTAATGATCAGATAAATTTATTTTTTACAATATTTTGTCTTGCAATATTGATAAATGGAAGCAATTTTATTGATGGGCTCAATGGTCTATTGTCAGGTTATTTTTTATTGATATTAATTTCAATATTCTTTGTAAGTTTTAGCTATGAGGGAATTATATTTGTTTATAATAATGAGCTACAAATAATATTTATATCTTTATTTATATTCTTCATTTTTAACATTATAGGTAAAGTTTATCTAGGGGATGGAGGAAGCTACCTTCTTGCAGCTTTTATAGGATATTATCTTATTAAGTATTTTTATCTAAACCCTCATGTTCATATTTCTCCATATTATATAGCATCATTGTTATGGTACCCAGCTTTTGAAAATTTGTTTTCAATTTCAAGAAGAGTGTTAAGAAAAAATGAAGTTTCTGTGCCTGATAATAAACACCTTCATCAATTGATTTTCTTATTTATAAAATCAAAAGAAATAACTGATAACAAAAAAATAAATTCAGCTTCATCAATTATTATTTTATTTTTAAATTTACCATCATTTGTTTTATCAAGTTTATTAGCCACGCATTCACAAATTTTACTATTTATAATTTTGATGAATATAACTTTATATATTTTAATTTATAATTTTATTTCTAAAAATCTTAAAATAAATAAATAATCCTAACATTTCTGTTAATATTAAAAAACCATCTTTAAATGCATTAACTTTTTTCTTTCCGCCCAACCTTTTTTTCTCATATGATGGTATCGAAGCATATATCTGATTAGCTATTTGCATTTTGATAGGAAACTCTACACAAAATCTAAAATCATCGGACTTCACTTTTAATTTTTTGAACTTTTCGGTTTTTCCCATTACAAAAGTATATAAAATATCATTTATTTTTAGAGAAAAAAGTAACTTGCCTATAAAAGAAAATATTTTATTTCCTATTAATGTTATAATTGTATCATCTTCGCTTCCAGCATTTTTATGATATCTAGATGTGAATACATAGTCATTTACCTTGCAAAGATTTACCATTTCTTTTAAGTCGTTTTTTTCAAAAGAACCATCTGCATTAAAAATACAAAATAATTCAGTTTTGCATTTTTCAATTGCCTCAATTAGAGAGTTTCCATACCCTTTTTTTGATTGGTAGTGTATTTCTACATCATAGTTTTTGATTGCTTTTAGTGTATCCAAATCATCCTCTTTCATAGAGATCATAATATTGCAGTCTAATTCTCGTAAGTCATTTAATACTATTGGCAAAGATTCAGCCTCATTTTTAGCTGGAATTATTAAAGTTAAATTTTTCATAGAAATGAATTAATTAACCCAGAGTTTTCAAGTTCTAAAAATGATCTTATATACTTAGAATATTTTTGTGATCGAAGAAAAGAAATCTTATTCAAAAAAAAATTCCTAAAATAATTCTCGTCTTCTGGACTAAATTTAAATTCTAATATTGTATCATTAATATAAATTTTTTTTTTGAAAAAATTAATTGAGTTCGTATTTAAATTTATATCAATCGTTGCTCTAATTTTTTTATTATTTGAAAGCCAATAACTTCTTTTGTAGTTGGTCTTTAGCACTAATTTATGATTAAAATTATTATTATATTTAAATTTCATATTATTTAAATTTTTTTTTAGATATTCAATTAGACTTTTTTCATTAATTTTAGGTTCTATCTTTTCTATATTTTTCCAAACATTAAAGTTTCTTTTATTTTTAACTTCAATGTAAATTTTTTGTAAATCCTTATTATACCATCTAAACCGAACTTTCTTTCTGTCGCTAATACCATTAATATTATCTTTAGCAAAATCAAAATTAGCAGTGTCTACATATATAGAATTGATGACTCTATCTGGATACTGTTTGGTGAAACCATTAACTAATAAAAGCTTTTTAACAAAATCATCTTTATATTTTCCTAGTACAAATTTTTTTTCTATTCTATTCTCATTCATATTAATAAAATAACTCGTTAATAACTTTGTTATCAATTTTTTTAGTTAAAATATTTTGGTCTTTTATGATACTGTTATTCAATCCTATCAAATAATTTAATTGAGAATTATTAATTGAATTCTCAATCAAAAGTGATGCTTCTCCGTACTCTTTTTTTTTATTAAAAACAACTACATCAAACTCATTATTTTCAAATTCATATCTAGATAATTTTAAGCTTGAACCATCTTTAACTGCAACGCCTAATTTTGAGTTTTTAAAATTTAAATGTGATATTTCTCCTTTTGCATTTTCACCGAAACTTAGTCCTTTATCATTTATATATGATCCCTCAATAAAGTTTCCTCTAACATTTGCACCTGAAATATCCAAACAATCGTTATCAATGTTTTCGCAAGTAATATTTGTAAAATTTAAATTTCCAAAATCTATATCTATTGCATCTGCCTTTATGTCTTTAAGTTTAAGATTTTTAATGTAACTATTTGAAGAAATAATATTAATTGCATCCTCACTATTTGATGATGCTATTTGAGTATCTATAATTTCGATATCTGAATTAATAATGTTGATACCTCCATATAATATTTTATCTTTTTCTTTTGGATAAGATAGATTTTTAAATATGACATTGTTTAATTTGAAATTATTGTTTGATAATATAATAGAGCCAATGTTGTCATTACTAAATACAACAATTGGCTCCTCTTGAGTTCCATTAAAAAATATTGAGCCTTCAGAATAAATAGTTACATCTTCCGCAAAATAAATTTTTACACCTTTTTGAATATTTAAAATTTTATTGGATTCTAAGTAAAGATTTTCATCAATAATTATGTCATCATTTAAAATATAGTTATTCTCTAAACTCTTAATTTCTTTTTTATTTAATAAGCTATTTTCCTCAAAAATTTGATTTTTTATAAAACCTTTAGTTGCTAATTTATTTTCTACCTCTGCAATTCTACTTTGGATATATTTTGATCTTTCAAAAAGATAATTTTTATTGAATATATAAAGACCAATCCCTTTATAAAAAATTCTATCCTTTTTAGACGTATCACTCAAAAATTGATCATTATAAAAATTTATTTTTTCGATATTTGTCTTATAAAATTTTTTTATAAATTTTTCAGATGAAATTTCTTTTAGTTTTTCGAAGTATATATTTTTAAATTTAGAATTTTTTAAAAATCTTAAATACCATTCTCTTTCTGAACAAATATAGCTACAATTTTTGTTCTCGATATCTAAAAAATCAAGAATAAGAAACTTTTGAAATAAATTAGAATTATAATGGCCATCAAATCCAATAGGTTCAAATTTTGCAGTTACTGGATTGTAAAATAGTTTTACACTTTTTGGAATTGATCCATGAAAATTTCCAGTTAAATCTATTATAGCAAAATATGTTGCCCATTTTTCTAAATCGAAAATATTTTCTATATTATTATTTCTTATTTTTATTTCGTTTAATTTTAATGAGGCATTTTTAATTAATTGAGAATAATTGGATTGCCAATAATTTTTAGAATACAAGTCATATTCTATCTTTGGGTAATTGAAACTTTTTAATTCTTCTACACCAAATATTGGACCATTTCTTTTTTTGTTTCTTTCAACAAGTTCTTTAGAAAAACCTTCTTCAACAGCATAAATACCTTGATTTGTGTCATTGAGTGATAAATTTACAAAAAAATATTTTAAAGCGATTAATTTCTTTTCCTCTAATAATCGATGAAAAATAAATTCATAAATATAATTTCTGGTAATTGGTTTTTGAACAGAAAATTCTTCTAATCCCCAAATTCTATCATCTCCACTTAAATCAATTTTATAGGATGTACTATTTTGATCAAACCAATGTAAGGATCTATCTCCTTTAACTCTTAGTCGTATATTAAAATCATTCTGATTGTAATTTAAAGATGCCCTTGAAAATTTTTGTACCTTTTCTGATACACCTTCTATTTTATTTTTTCTCTGTAATTCTAGATTGTACAGATTTTTTTGATTAATTTTTAATGTAACGTTTTCTAAATCATTTTTATAAAAAATAAACTTCAAAGAATTTATATTTTGTGAAATGTAATCATCGATTTCAAAAAAACTAAACCCTAAATATTTGTTAATTATGATTTCATCTACTTTTTTTAAAAGCATTAGTGGTTTATATCTTTCATACATTCCACTATTAAAATAATAAAATGTTAAAAAAATTATAATCAATAATGACATTGATCCAAGAATTTGAATTAATTTACTAATAAATTTTAAAATTAAATTTATGAATGGAAACTGATTTAATTTTTTTTTAATAATCACTTTAAAATTTTAGGGATTTACTCGTAAGCACCACTTTTCGAATATATTGAAATTTCTATATTTTCATCACAAATATTTTTCAAATTACTCAATAAATCTTCACTTTTATTTTCTTCAATATCATACCAAAATATATAAATACTTTTTTTGCTTTCAATATTTGCAGACTTAAGTTTAAGGTACTTAAAATTGTTTTTAATATTTTTTATTATTAGTTTAATATCTTTTAATTGATTATCATTAATCGTAATACTTAAAATATTGGCATCAGAATTAAACTCATAATTTTTTTTATTTTTATTCTGATAAATATTTCTAGCAAATAAAAAACAAATAATAATTATTGTTGCAAAAGTTGATAGCAAAAATTGATTTGCACCATTTGCAAGTCCTATAGCAATAACAAAAAACAAATAAACTAATTCTTCAGGTTCTTTGATTGCAGCTCTAAATCTGACAATTGATAACGCACCAACAAGCCCTAAAGATAGCGCAAGTGAAAATTTGATTACTGTAATCACAAGAGTAGTTATTATTGCAAGTGGAATAAATGTATCAGAGAAATAATCCTTATCATTTAAAGCTCTACCAACTTTAATATAAGTAAGTTTAACTAAAAAAGATAAAATTAAAGATAATAGTAATGCGATAAAAAAATTTCCAATATCAATATTTATATTTGAATTTAAAAAAAAGTTTTCTAATTCTCTTTTACCCAACAAACTTTGTGGATTATTTTCCATTTAATTTACCATGATAACTATTTAATTAAGAATTAATTTATAGGTCAAAGCAGAAACTAAATAAAGTAAAAAGTAAGCATAATTAAAATAAATAGTATTTTTTGTAATACTGTCTTCTTTTAAATTTAAGTTAAATAAAAGCAATATTGAAAAATAAATTGTAGGGCTAAAATTTGCTTGCCACAGGGTATTTTGTGGATTTGATAAAATTAATGTCACTAATAATAAAATATTTTTTTTATCAATTTTAAATATTTCAATTAAGTAAATAAAAGCTAATAAACATAAGATAAAAAAAAGTACATTATTTTTCAATAATAGTTGAGACAAATTATAGAAAAAACCACCACCTGAATTTGTTAAATTGTATGAGTATGAAAAATCAAAAAAAAATATTGCAAATAAAAAAATCAAAAAATAAAAAATATTTTTTTTATAATTAATATTTATTAAGTCGTATTTAATTGTTTTGGAAAAGAAAAATGGTAGAAAATAAAACAATAATATAGAAATAATTATCAAAAATTTATTTGATATGTTCTTTAAGCTTAAGATATTTTCCCCAATATCCCAAGAACCAACATTAGAAATAAAGCTTACATCAAAATAAAATAGGTAGAAAAAAAAAGGTAAAGAAATTATAAGATTAATTATTAATAATATTATAAATCTACTTGTAAATTTAAACTTTACGTAAAATTCATAAAGAAAAAAAATTACAAAAACTCCAAAATTAGGACTTATATAGGCAGATAAAGCTAAGAAAATTGTGTTGAGAATTGAATTTATAAAAAGATTTTTTTTAGTTAGAAATTTAGAATAAAAATAGATTGAGATTATAAAAAATAGTGTACCTAATAAATGGGGATCTGGCCAAAAAGAGTAAGATCTAAATGTTGGAAATAATAATAATACAGTAGAAAGTAATATTAAATTATTTTTTTCACTTTTGAAATAAATTATTCTAAGACTTTTATAAAAGAAAAAAGGTATTAACAAATAAAGGTGTAGAAAAAAAATTTTTTGATTAGTTTCTCCTAGTATTAAAACAAATGATTTAAAGATATAAAATATTGGTGAGTGACGATGACCTAGATCATCATAATTTAAAAGAGTAAAAATAAAATTGTCTCTAAATCTTTCTGCAATATGAGAGTGTGATACAAAATCATTATAAGCTCCTCCAAGAGAGTCCTCACCAAAATAAAAACCTATTATCAAAGAGAGGTATAAAAAAAATAAAAAAACGATTACATTTTTTTTGAGTATCATTTATTAAGTCTATAAATTAAAATAAAAAAATTAATAGAATATTTATCCATGAAAAAAATAATTCAATTTTGTCTCAGTTTTTTTGATTATTTTACAGAAAAAAAAATTTTAAGTAAATTAAATGAAATATTAAGTAATAAAGATAGTATATCTGTGATTGATGTCGGAGCTCATCAAGGTGAATATATGTCATCTATTTCTAAAAACTTTAAAATTAGATCGGCCTATTGTTTTGAACCTAATCCAAAAGTTTTTAAAATTTTAGAAACAAAATTTAATATCAATGAAAATATTGAATTAATAAATTTAGGGGTATCAAATATTACTAATAAAATTATGTTTAATGAAAATATTGATTCATCATCATCATCAATTAATGATTTAAATGTGAATTCAAAATATTATAAAAAAAAATTCTTTTTATTAAACTTTTTAAATAGAAATGAGGTTACCAAAAAAATTCAAATACAAGTTATCAATCTTAATGATTTTTTTGTAAAAAAAAAAATTGAAAAAATTGATCTTTTAAAAATCGATACCGAAGGACATGAGCTTCAAATTCTTCAAGGTTTGAAAGATAAGATAGATGTTGTTAAATTGATTCATTTTGAACATCATTTTGACGATATGATCATTAAAAATTATACATTATCAAATATTCACGATTTATTAACTCAAAATGGATTTAGAAAAATTTTTAAAATTAAGATGAAATTTAGAAAATCATTTGAGTATTTATATTTTAAAAATTAATTATTTATGAAAAATTATTTTGTCTCTGTATTAATCACCAATTATAATAAAGGTAAGTTTCTAAAAAACTCGATCACATCTGTTTTAAATCAAACTTATAAAAATAAAGAAGTTTTATTATTTGATGATTGTTCAAAAGACGATTCTTTGAAAATTTTATCAAAATATAGAAATATAAAAATAATAAGAAATAAAAATAAAAAATATAAAAGTGGACCTCTGAATCAAATTTATGGTTTAGAGAAGCTTTTCAAATTATCAAAAGGAAATATAATTTATCTATTAGATAGTGATGATATGTTTAAAAAGACTAAATTATCTGAAATAAATCAACTTTTCAAAAAAAATAACAAAATAAATTTTCTTCAAGATACTCCATTTTATTCTTATGATAAAAAAAAACTTATATTAAAGAAAAAAAAACATACTTTTTCAATTTGGCCTAGTTTTTTCCCCACAAGCTGCATTTCAATCAAAAGAAAATTTTTTTTAAATTTTTTAAAATTTTCAAGAAAAAATCATTTTCCAAACCTTGAAATAGATGCAAGATTATCAATATATGCTTATTTAAATAAACAATTTTTAATTTCCAAGAAATCTCTAACAATTTACAATTATGATGAAAATGGAATTTCCTCTAAATATAAAAAATTTACAAAAAATTGGTGGAAAAAAAGAAGCGAAGCTTTTGAATACATGTTATTTGTATCAAGAAAATTAAATAAAAAGTTTTATCATGGCCCTGATTTTATTATTACAAAAATAATTAATTATTTTATTTAAAATTGTGTTAGAAAACTTTTAAAATTTATCTAAATAAAAATAACTTGAAAAATATTATAGTAATTACTGGTGGTGCAGGATTTGTAGGATCTAATTTAATTGAATATTTTGTAAGAAAAACAAATTTTAAAATTATCAGTATAGATGATTATTCTTCAGGTGATAAAAAAAATCATATTTATAATAAAAAAATAAAATATATTAAGGCTCATACTAAAGACATACATTTGGTGTTAAATAGATATAAACATCATATTAAGACCATTTTTCATTTTGGAGAATTTTCAAGAATTTTTCAAAGTTTTATGCATATGAATAAATGTATTGAGGCAAATACAATTGGTACAGTTGCTGTTTTTAATTTTTGTCTAAATAATAAAATTAAGTTGATTTATTCAGCTACGTCAGCATCACTTGGAAATAGAGGAAAAGATAAAAATCTTTCACCATATGCTTTTACAAAATCTAAAAATATAGAATTTTTAGAAAATTTAAAAAGATGGTTTAATTTTAAGTACGAGGTAATATTTTTCTATAATGTTTATGGTCCAAGGCAAATATCCACGGGAAAGATGGCAACTGTTATTGGTATTTTTGAAGATCATTATCTAAGAGGTAAACCTTTGCCAGTTGTTAAGCCAGGAAGTCAGACAAGAAGATTTACTCACATTGAGGATACAGTTGAAGTTTGCTTTAAAGCCTGGAAAATGAATAAGTGTAAATATTATAGTATATCTAATAAATCTAGTTATTCTATTGAGGAAGTTGCCAATCTTTTTCAATCAAAAATAAAGTATTTACCTCCAAGAAAAGGTGAAAGGTATGCATCAGCACTCTCAGGTATGAGTTTAAGCAATAGAGTCCATAAAAATTTTGGAAAGATAAGTTTGAAAAAGTACATAAATGAATTCATTCAAAAATACCCTAATATTGATAAAATTTAGTGGTAAATGTGTATTTACAACAAAATTAATTTATGTATAAAGCAATGGCCGGTGATTATTGCGAAAGGGTTATACCCGATTCCATTCCGAACTCGGAAGTCAAGCCTTTCTGCGC
>CEQY01185622.1_pt1 | contig 13755 bp, 14 predicted proteins | sample 361391 | NCBI WGS metagenome assembly CEQY01 (sample SAMEA2621075, study PRJEB7988) | marine metagenome | isolation source: saline water (ENVO:00002010), including | reverse complement strand
CTGAACCAGAACCTGAACCAGAACCTGAACCAGAACCTGAACCAGAAAAAATACCAGTATGGACGCAAGCAGCACTAGAAGGAATCGCACTCGTTGCTAAACACGAAGAAAAGCGCAATATCGTTACTAAAGAAAAATAAATATCAAAGTTAAAATTTTAACTATAAAAAAAATAATTTTTTAAAATTTATATAAAAATTTATATTTATCAAATTCGCATCCGTGAACCAACCGAGATATACTGTTCAGACTCCTTCATTATTTCAGATAGAGTCGTCATATGCATACCATTAGGTACAGAGTAATAAATCCGAATCTGCGATGTATGTAAGCCCAGCTTCTTAGCATATCGTGGAATTGTCTTCATTGCACATAGCCCACATGGTCTAGCATTGCCTAACCCAACCGATGTATTCCTCCAAACAATAATAGTTATTGACTTGGGTGAAGGATTATGGTGTAGGTAAGACTCAAGTGCCCTATGTTCTGCATGCTTTGAAGCAAACTTTGATGTGCTAGGTAGCCCGCACGGCCTACAAACATCTGTATTGTTGTTTTTCTTCCAACGAGGTTATGACCGCAAGTGCCGCGCTGGGCGAAACTCCACCCGCGCGGATTGTGCACTTGATATCAGAGGAACGCCCTGCAATGAACGAATGGCTCATTTTGTGCAGTGTGTTGCGGTGTGGTGCGATGCAGTGTAGTATCAGTGCCCGTGTCAGTGCTAGTCAATATATAATTATAATATGAATATTATTAGTAATTTTAATTTCAATTTTTTAACAATCATGAAATTCAGAATCATCAATAACACCTTTTAATTGTTTAAGTAATTCATTATATTCTTTTTCTTTTTTTTGTAATTTTCTTTTTAATTTTTCTATTTCTATATTTTTTTCTTTAATTATTTCATTTGCATCATCTATTTCTTTATAATATTTTGAGTAATTTTTTATCCATTCTTTATGAGTTTTATTTCTAATATGTTTATTGTATGATGCGTTATTTATAAATACAGCTCCTGCTTTACATCTACATTCATATATTTGACAATTTCTTTGATATTTAATGTAAGGAGAACAATCATCATATTTACCAGTATTTTCATTAAATTTAGGTTTATAAATTAAATTATTTGAAATAGCTAATTCCATATTATAATAATATTATACTAATGTATATATATATATATAAATAATAGTTAAATCAATTTTATTAAATTTAAACTACTAATAAAATTGATAATTTTATATTTAAACATAAAATTAATATAAAAATATAGACATGGATTTAACTTTTGATAAAATATTAGATATTGTAAATAATGAAGAAAATAAAGAAAATGAAGAAACTGAAGAAAATGAAGAAACTGAAGAAAATGAAAAAAATGAAAATAAAATAAAAATATTAGATTATAATGAAACAGAAAATTTTATAAATAATAAAAATTTTAAAGATATATTTGGTGAATATGTTATCCGAACAGGAGTAATTAATTCTTTAACAGAAAATATTACATTATTTTCATCAATATTATATTTAATTGATGACGATTTTTTAATATTTGATAAAAATGAACAATTAAAATATATTAATGTATTAAAAAAAAAAATTAGAAATATAAGTACTGAAAAAAATTTATTAACAAATTTAAATTTAAAAGGCAATGGATGGAATAAAAAAAATTTAATTAAATTATTTGATAATAATATTATAAATAATAATTATTTACTTTTTTTAACTGCATATTTCAATATTAATATTTTTTTAATAGAAGATAATAATATTTATACTTATTATAATGATAATGAATATACAATGTATAAATATAATTTTTTAATTTTTAAAAATAACGATATATATGAACCGATTGTTTATATTGATGGAACTAAAAATTTATTATATGATTCAAGTTTATTAAAAAGTATTTTAAGTAGTAATAAATTAAAAGTTCCTGAAACAGGTTTTAATAAAAAAAATATTTTAAAAGAATTTAAAATTAGTAATAATATAGATTTATATGATAATACTACACAAAAAAAAACTTTAAATAATGATATTAATTTTATAGAAGATAATGATAATAATGAAGAAGTAATATATACTAAAGAAAATTTATTAAAACTAAAAAAAGTAGAGTTAGTATTAATTGCAAAAAATAAAAAAATTCCATATAGTAATAAAACTAAATCTACATTAATTGATAATATACTTAAAAATTAATATAATATATTATATTATATTATGTCTAACTTAACTACTGTACAAATAAGAGAATTTATAAATGAAATTGTAAATTTAAAAAATAGTTCATTTATGCAAGATTTAAAATTATATGATGAACAAAAATATTTTAATATTTTAAATACTACATTTGCAAATTTTAAATTAAATTATGAAAGTATGTTTGATATTATAGTAAAAGAAGATAATATAGATAATTTATATTTAATGTTAGATATGAAAGATAAAATAGATAATGGTTCTAATAAAAAAGAAATTGAAAAAGAAATAGCAAAAAAATTAGCAGATGATTTTCTCCCTGCACCTAAAAAATAATATAAAAATTGAATTATAATATAATTATTTAATAAATATTTAATATATTAAATAAATATGATTTTTACATCATTGAATGGTGATATCTCAATTAATTATGAAATTAAAAGTATAGATGATACATTATTTAAATGGAATATAAAAAATAATTTTATATGTACGGAATATATTAAAAATAATTATTTTTTAAATTATTATTATTTTAAAATAATAATAAATTATGACACAAAAAAAATACAATTATTGAATAATATTGATATCTTTATAATAGATAATATAAAAAAAAATATAAAAGATGATGAGATTATAAATATAATTGATTATATAAATGAAATAGATAAATATATAATATCTTTAGATACTAGTAATATAACTCAAGAAAATATTGATTTATATAATTCTTTTTTTCAATATTATAAAAACGAATATTCATTAATATTTGTAATAGATAATATAAATATTATTAATAAATTATATGATAATACATTACAAATTAATAAATTAGAAAATATAAGTATTTATAATGATGATGAATATAATATATTTTATTTAGAAATAGATAGTATTAAAAAAAATAATAAATTAAACAAACTAATTAATAATGGTAAATTAGAATCAATAAATATAACTTTAATAATATTACCATCTTTATTTCCACAAGTAAAATTTATAATTGATTTTGAAAATATTATATTAAAAAATGATATATCAAATATTTTTAGTACTTGTTTAACTTTATTTGATTATGTTAATAAATTATTAGAATATATTAATGATGAAAAAATAATTAATACAATTAATAATAATATAATTAATAATACACATAATATTATTAAACAAATAATAAACTTAAATATAATATCAGATAATAAAGATCTAATTAAAATATCAGAATATATAAATAATTTATCTATTATTCATAATGCATAAGATATATTATTTAATAAAAAAAATTGAAAAAAAAAGAGTATAGTATTATAAATAATAAATAAAGTATAACAAGTGAAGGACAGGCCTAAAAGCGCTATGGCTAAAGCTATAAATAAAGAGCAATATGATTTTCAAGTATGCTGTGATAAATGTAATGAATGGGTTACATTAGTAAATATTCCCAAATACAAAGAAAAGAGAATGCCTAAAAAATGGTATTGTGATAGATGCCTTGAAAAAAAGAATATGATGATTAAATCAGATGATTTTAAAATGAAAGTATTGGTACCACTTGCACGTCATACAAATGGAGATAGAGCTAATCCAATATGTCAGTTGTTTCTAAGTGCTGCTTATCTAAGAGAAAAAAAACAAAAGTCTTGGTCACCTTCAGAATTATGGAAAGATATCAAGCAGATGACAGGTAACTCACAGTTTACTAAACCAAATTGGATAATTACTAAAAACCCACATTGGTTTAATCGTATATCTACAGGGCGATATCAATTAGATATAAGTATATATCCACGCAATTCCTGGTCAGTAACATCTTCAAGTACAAATTCAGACTCAAACATACAGAATGGTTCATTATAAAAATTGAATATAAATTAATATAAATAAATTTATTTATATTAATACTATTAAATAAAATGGATTGTCTTAATAAAACAATTCAACAAGTTGAAGAATTATATAATTTATTTTATAAACAAAATACTAATAAATATGATAAAAATATAAATGAAATTAATACCAAATTATATAAATTATATTTATTATATTATGAAAAATATAATTTATCATTTATAGATTTAAATAGTTTGAAAGGAGAAGATAAAACTATTTTTATTAAAAAAAGAACTTATTTAATTAATAAATTAATGAATTTAAAAAAAAAAATAATGTTTATAAAAGAAAGTAGTTATCCATGGCCATGGTCTGAACTAGATAATGTAGATATTAGTGTTGGATTTATAAATAAAAAATCGATGGAATTATTAGAATTAAAATATGTAAATGAATATTCTGTAAAATTATATTATTCTAATTTAGATTGATATAAGTACTCAAAACATTTTATTATAATATTAATTAGTGATTTTCTATTATGTGATTTTACAAATTTTCTTTTATATAATAATTCAAAAAGAACTTCTAATTTAGGATATTCATAATTATGATTAAAATATAATGTGTCTACTTTTTCATAATTAAATAAATTTAAATTAATATTATTACGTTTTATTTCAGCCATAGTAATATTTAAATCAAAATTTATATTATGCCCTATAATTATTTTAACATTATTAGTAGTAATATCATCTTTTAATTTATTTAAAACATCTATTATTTTTTTACCTTTTAACATTTGTTTATTAGTAATTTCATGTATCTTTTGTGCGTCTTTATTTATTTTAAATTTGGGTTTAATTATATAATATTTTGATACTATAATATCTACTTTATTAGTATCTATATTTATTTTTCCTATTTTATAATAAATAGAGTTTAGATTAGGAAATTTTGTTATATTATTATCATTTAAATTAGATTTAGTTTGTGGCAAACCGTTCGTTTCTATTTTAATAAATAATAATGATTTCATAATATTATATTTTATATAATTTATATATTATATAATATTATATAATCAATTTTATACTAAATATTCTATTGATTTTTCCTTATAAATATTTAATAATTTAAATATAGTTGGCAAATTATATTCTCTCAATTGTTTAAAAATTGTAGTTATATTTAAATACCCATTAAATTCAGTATTATTATTCATATTTATTTTATAATTTTCAATTAATATATTATAAGTAATAGCTTTTAATAAATTTAAAATAATTTTTTTAAAATAATTTATTTTAAAAATATTTATTATTTTTTCATCATATATAATAAATAATAAATTAGAAAAAATGGTATGCAAGTTTTCATCAAAATCTGATATAGTTGCTAAATTTAAACGATAAATTATATTATCTATTTTTTCAGTTACTTTTATTACATTACGTCTTTCCATATAAATATATCGTGTTATTTCTGGTATTAAATTATGATAAATATCTTTATCTAAGTTTTCAAATTTTAAATATAAATATTTTAAAAATAATACATCATACATAGAATATTTAACTAATTCATCACTAATATTATTTATATCTATTTTTATATCACTAATATTTCCCATTTTTTCTTCATTTTTTACTAAGTTATCATATTGAATTTGATTAATAACATTATGCTCTAATAATAATTCTTTTATTTTACATTTATCTTCTATATTATTTTTAATATGATGATATTCACATAAATATTTAGTATCTATTAATGAAGTTGTAAATTTAATAATATCTTCTTTATTATCATTAAAAAAAGTATTATAAGTATAAGGTATATCTAATGAATCAGAACCATGTAATATTTTATATATTCTATGATTACACATAATATTATCTTTAAAAAAATTTAAAGATAACTCATCTAAATCGGGAGGATATATAATATATATAATACTATATTTATTATCATCATGATTTAATTCAAAATTTAATTGACATAAAGCAATTATTTTAGTATTAAATTCATAATCTAAAGGTAAATATAATTTTTTATAAATTAAAGATTCTATATAATATAATATAATAAACTTTTTAAATGATGATAATGTTAATTTATCATTACATAGAATACAATAATATTGTATATTACTAGCTAATGGATCATTAATTTCATTAGAACCATCTATTTTATATTTACTAATAGATGATAATTTTTCAATAAAAATTTTTTTATATTTTTCATATTCTGTTACTAATTCTGTTGTTATTTTATTATCAAATTGTTCTTTTAAATTTATTAAATATTCATCCATATATAATACAAATTATAAATAATTTTTATATTTAAATAAAACAGACATAAATGAAAAAGTTTGAATAACTTCTGTTCCTAAATTACATAAATTTTTTTCAATTTTAGCAATATCAATTAATATATCAATTAATATATTATCATCTAAATTTTTATTTAAAATATTTTCAGTAATAGATTTAATTAAATCATTTAACAAATAACCTTTATTATATTTTAATTTATTAAAATAATTTATATTTTCATTTAAGTTTTTAGTTTTTAAATTTTTAAATAAATTATTTATTTCAAATTTTTTAGGTATTCCTAAACATTCATATACATTATTTTTTGTTATTTTATTATATGATAAATAAACAGAATGTAAGTTATTGCAAGATTTTCGTATATCACCTCCACTAAATTGTATAATTGATTTTAAACCTTCATCATTATAGTCTATATTTTCATTTTTTATAATATTTTTAATATATTTTTTAATATTTTTATATTTAATTGGAGATAAACGAAATATTATACAACACGATTGTAATGGATAAATTAATTTATTAATAAAGTTACATATTAAACAAAATTTTACATTATGTTCATATGATTCAATTATTTCTTTTAAAGCATTTTGTGCATCTTGTGTCATAGAGTCTATTTCATCTAAAATAATTAATTTAAATTTATTAGTATAAATTGTATTTGTATTAGCATATTTATGTATATTTTCTCTAACTATATTAATACCTCTTTCATCTGAACCATTTAATTCTAATATATGTTGTTTATAATTATCACCATATATATATTTTGCACATATATGTATTATTGTTGTTTTTCCAATACCAGGAGGTCCATATAAAATTAAATTATGGAAATTATTATTATCTATTAATTTTATAATAATATTTTTTATTATATTATGATCTATATATTCATTAAATGTAGAAGGTTTATATTTTTCTATCCATATAGTATTCATTGATTTAATTAGTATTTTAAAGTTTAAATATTATTAAATTTATAAAAATTTATAAAAATATTAATCTTCTACTTTTGATAAACAACTGCTGTAAACATGTTTGGACGACAGATACCGTCCATGAATTCATGACCGGCACAACCAGCTAAGAACTCTAAAAGATAGTCTTTGTCATCTAGATACTTGAAAGGAGCCTTTGAGATACACGTAGGGAAATTGTTTAATTCTATTTTATCACTCTCACTCAACAAACAAATACCTTTGTTTGTTTGTTTAAATAAGAACAAGTCTTTGATATGTCCGGTAACTTCAGTATAACCAGAACCTCTTTCCCAATGATAAAAAGAGTTGAAATATGTTTGATCGAAACTACCCGTAACTGCTAAACGAAGTTTGTCTACTAATTGAATAGCTTTAGTCGCCCAAGTAGAAAGTTCTGAGTCAAGTTCAGCAAACTTTTTAATACCATCAATTATTTGTATGAAGTCTTTCTCAACTCCAGTTATATGAAACTCAGAAATTCCACATCGTGTTGATTCAGTGTATTCAAAATAAGACTGATACGCATCCATAAGTACTATCTGAAACGCTCCAAACTCAAGGTCTGTAGTTGTTGTGAACATTTTTACAAATAATTCATATTTATCATGACCGACTCTATCCAATATAGCTTGTGCAAAACGAGCATATGATGTCGAAAAATCTTTAGAATTAAGTGGTACTGATTCAGATATAAGTAGTATTTCTTCTTTTCCTTGATGGCTTATACCTAGTTTGCTTGCTAGCTTTTTTGAATTTTCACCAAAGTTGATATAGGTAGCCATCTGTTGAGCTAAAATAAACCATATCATATCAGGTGTAATTTCGATACCATGATGTTCCATAAATGCATTATGACACGCATATACAAATCCATTTAAGCTAGGAGGAGCTGAAATAATATCTTTAGCCTGATGATGAACCCATACTACTTTATAGTTGTTAGCACAAAGAGCTTCTGTAATAGACTTGGTTGATATTATATTAGATGAATTTTTCGCAACATATCCTAAATTAACTGTGGGTACTGGTTTTTTTTGCGTACTTTTTTTACGTAGTTCGGCAAATAATTTCTCTAATGGATTCTCATCGGAACTAGAGGCTGGTTCAGGTTCCGATTCTGGTTTCGATTCTGGTGCCGATTCTGGCTCCGATTCCTGATTGTACATTTGACGTCGACAAACTGTAACAATAGTTACAGCAACTGTGATAATAACTGCTAGTTTAACGTATGCAGACACTATAAAACTAATCTTGACCTTTTAAGTGATGTATTTTCCGATAACAACGAACCGGTTATAGACAATATAAAAATTATATAAATAAATGTAAAAGTTTAATATTTCAATTTTTATATAATTACTATTTTCAAGCACTATATATAATTGTTGCTAAATATAATAAACTAATATAATCTGATGAACCATTATTTAAGTTACTATCAATTGTAGATAATTCTATTATAATTTTATATTTTTTATCATCTGATATATTATAATCCAATATAATATTTATTAAATTAATAATAATTTCATGTGTGGAATAACCATTATTTAAAATATAATTAATATATTCTTTAATTTTAATTACATCAAATTTAATAGCTAAATTAATATAATTTATTATTATATTATTAATATCATTATTTACTAAATTTAACTGATTATTTAATTTATATTTTTCTAATATATTTATACCTGTTCTTAAGTCTCCATTTATAATTTTATAAATATATTCAATATTTTTTTTATTAATATTAATATTTTCTTTATTAGAAATATCTGTTAAAGTTTTAATTATATTTTTTTTTTGAATTGGTTTAAATCTAAAAATTGCACATCGTGATATTAAAGGTTCTATAATTTTATTAATATAATTACAAATAATAATAAATCTTGTAATATTAGCATATTGTTCAATAATATACCTTAACGCAAGCTGTGATTCTATTGTTAAAGCATCTGCTTCGTCTAAAATAATAACTTTAAAATTTGCAGAATCCTTATCATTATTTATTGAAAATTTTGCAAAATTTTTAATTTTTTCTCGAACAACTTGTATACCTCTTTCATCTGATGCATTTAATTCTAATATTCTATCTTTATAATTATTTTTATTAAATAAAGATTTAATTAAAGTTATTGCTGTAGTTGTTTTACCTACACCTGGTTGCCCATAAAATAATAGATGCGGTATATCTTTATTTACAATTGTTTTTTTTATTGCATTTAATATATAATCTTGATCTTTAATATCTTTGAGTTTATATGGTCTATATTTTTCAACTAATGATAAATTACTCATTTATTATTAATAATATTTACATATTTAAATATAATTTTATTAATATAATTGAAAAAATTGATTTATAATAAATTTAAATACAAATATAAATAATATTACATACTTATGAAAGAATTCGCTTTTAAAAAAGATGCTATTAATTTCTTAAATAAATCAAATAATAATAAACTAGTATTATTTCAAGAAGATAAAGATACAAATTGTAGTAAAAAATTTATTGTAGCTACAAATAATGAAATATATACTAAAATAAAAAATAGTAAAATTAACTACTATGAATCATGGACAGAAAATACTAAATTATTATTTGGTGTAGATATTGATTGTAAAAATAATATTGATGAAATTGAATTATTAACTACAATTATATGTGCTATTCAACAAGAGGCATTAAATAGTTATAATCATACATATAATAATAAAGATTTTTACATAACTAAAACCGAAAACTCAAAAAAATTATCATTTCATATAATATGTCAAGGATTAGTTTTTCAAAATTATAAAGCATGTAAGCAATTTTATGAAGTATTAAATAAAAATTATAAGTTAATTGGTATAGATGATAGTATATATCGCTTAACTTGTTTTAGATTAACATATTGTACTAAGAAGGGAAAAGATTGTATATTAAAACCATATAAATTAAAGATTGGAAAAGAAACTACTGCAAAATTTATAAATAAAGAAGACTATTTTATGAATACTTTAATAACAAATGTACCTATTATTGAAGATAAATATATTATTAAATATAAAAAAAAGAAAATTATTGAAAAAGAACAAAATGAAGAATTTATTCCTGACAAAGAAAGTAAAAATAAAATGTTAGAATTAATGTTAGAAAAATTACCATTTGAATATTGTAATGATTATAATAAATGGTTAAAAGTTGGATTAGCATGTTTTAATGATAGTCCAAGTAATTATGAAATATTTGATAAATGGAGCAAACAAAGTAAAAATTATGATTCTAATAAAAATAAATTATGTTGGGATAAATTCAAAACTAATAATAGTACGCCACAAATAACAGTTGGTTCAATAATATATTGGTTAAAAGAAAATAATATAAATATTAAAGAATTATTTTCATCAATAAAATTTAATGTAGATAATTATAATGAACGCTCTATCATAATTACAGATCAAATAAATAATGAAGTTAATTTAAAAAAATTAAATAGTAAGCTATTAGATGAAGGTTTAAAACATAAATTATTTTGTATTCAAAGTGAAAAAGGAACAGGTAAAACTACTTCATTAATAAAAAATTTATTTGAATCTGGAAAACCAGAACCAAATTCTGTATTATTTATTTCAAGTAGAAGAACATTTGGTATTAAATTATTAAGTGATCTTAAAAAATATGGTTTTGAATTATATTCTGATATTAAAGAGCAATTTATTTCTGTAAAAAAAATTATTATTCAAATTAATTCTTTACAACGATTATGTAATATTGATTATGAATATGTAATTATAGATGAAATTGAATCACTTGCTAGATATATAACTAGTGGTCATTTTATGCAAAATAATAATTCAAGTATAATTGTATCTGATTTAGAATATAGAATAAAAGAAAGTAATAAAACAATTATTATGGATGCTGATTTATCAGATAGAACAATTAATTATTGTAAAATTGCAATGAAATTAAAAAGAAAAAATTATTATATTTTAAAAAATAATATGATGGTATTTAATAGTTATACAATAAAATATACTATATATGATAATTGGATTATTTATATTTTATTAAAATTAAAAGCAAAAAAAAAATTAGTTATTCCAATGGCATCAAATAATAAAGCAAAAGATTTACAAGATTTAATTAAAAGTAAATATTCTAAATTAAAAGTATTATTAATTCATAAAGAAACTGATGATAATTCTAAATTAGAAATATTATTAAATGTAAATACAGATTGGATTAAATATGATGTTGTTATATATACTCCTACTGTTTGTATGGGAGTATCATTTGATGTAAAAGATTATTTTGATTATATTTTTGCATATGGTTGTCATGAATCATTAGGTTCGCAAGAATTTTGTCAAATGATACATAGAACACGTGAGCCAAAAAATAAAACTATATATTTAGCAGTTGATCGTTATGATTATTATAATATTGAAGAAGAAAGAATTACAAGAGAAATAGCAGAAGAAGTTATATGTAATGATTATTACTTATCAAAATATGATATTCATAATAATTTAATTCCAAAGAAATATGGAAAAGATAGAATTTTAGAATATCCTTATAAAAAGGATGTTTTATATGATTTATACTTAAGAAATTCTATAGAACGAATAGAAGATATTAATAATTTTACAGCAAGTTTATTTGGATATTTAAAATATAAAAAATATCAATTAAAATATTTAAAAATAGAAAATGAAGAATCTAATAAGAATGAATTAAAAGATATTGCTAATAAACGAAAGGAAAAAGAATTAGAATTATTAGTTAAAAATATATTAGATGCTGAAAATTTATCAGAAAAAGATTATAATGAAAAAAGATTAAGAAAAGATGAATACATGGATGATAAAACATTATATGCTTTGAAAAAATTTAATCTAAAACAATGTTATGATTTAGATAATTTTAATAAAATAAATAATGAATTTATAAAAAGTTATTATGATAAAAAGTTAATGATGAATTATACTAATTTATCAACTATACTTAATAATAATAATCAAAGCACGAGTAATAAATTAGATATTCTTAAAATGAATGAATGTGTTATGTTAGATTATTATAATATTTATGATGAATTTAAACAAAAAAATAAATATACATATCATTATTATCCATTTATATTATTAAAATATTTAGGATATGATATTAATAATTTTGATAGTAGTACATTTGATATAGATGAAAGTATTATAAAACAAAATATAGAAAAAAAATATGATAATTTAAATTTAGTAGAATTTATTAATTATGAAATTAATAATATTGCATTTAAATTTAATTTAAGAAAAAAAACAATTAATAATGAAGATATAAAACATATAATAAAATTTGTAAATAATATAATTGATAAACAATATGGATTAAAGATAATTAAAAAAAATAAGAAATATCATTTAACTACTAATAAAATATGGGATAATTTAGATCGTGATGAAAAAATAGTAATTAAAAATATTAAAAGTAAAGTAAAAAAATAATTTTTTTATTATATATATATATATAAATGATACAACATTTAATTGATGTTAATGTTGATGTAAAAACTGTAATAGTACCTACTATTTTATTTTATATAATAGATTTAATTGTTGTTCATGAAGGACAAGGATTATTACAATCATCAATACCACTTCTTTCAAATATATTAAATACTATTTATAATTTAATGAATCAAATAATTTTTAAAGATTTACATTCACAAGTAATGTCACATACATTAGTATTTGTAACTTTATTAATATTTACTTATAATTTAGTAGAAAATTTTAATCTATTATATTTAAAAGGCAAAAATAAAGAAATTTTATTTTAAAAAATTGAAATAACTATTAATTTTAATATTAAAATTAATATTTACAAAGATTGCATAATATGATATCAATAACATTTGTTAATAAATATTTAAAAAATTATTATATATTTTATAAAATACAAAGTATTATAAATTATATTATGACACTAATATTTAATAGTATAAATGAATTTAATATTTATAGTTATACAGGAAAATCAATAAATAAAACTATAAAACTTTTACCTATTAAAAATAAAAGATATATAACAGCTAGACTATTACCAAATGTAAATTATTATAATACACAAAAATATAATAATTATACATATAATAGTTTAATTACAATATTAAATAAAAAAGCTAAAATAATTAATAGTTATTTTAGAAATTATTATATTAGAAAATTAAATAAATTAACAAAAATTTATAAAAATTAAATTTTATACAAATTTATAAAATTAATAATAGTCTATGTTTAGATGTTATAGAAAAAATATTAAATCATAAAAAACTTACCACTTAACTTTTGTAAAAAAAAAAGTTTTTTTGACAAAAAAG
>CEQY01194137.1_pt1 | contig 13791 bp, 12 predicted proteins | sample 361391 | NCBI WGS metagenome assembly CEQY01 (sample SAMEA2621075, study PRJEB7988) | marine metagenome | isolation source: saline water (ENVO:00002010), including | reverse complement strand
CCGGGGGCGAAGGCACGCACGCGCAACGCCGGAGCCACACCGGGGGCTCGCGGCAAGTAAGCGTCTCATGCTTAAAATTTTTAATTTTTCCTAACTCTTTGGCAGGAGTAGGCTCAGTAAAAGGCAGGAGAAGGCAGGAGAAGGCAGGAGAAAAGGCAGGATCAGGAAAGTTTTCGAAAAAAAAAACCTAGGAGGCGCAGCGAGCCGCCACCGTCGGCGTCGAGCCGCCACCACACGTAAGCCACGTCCCATGCTTAGAATATTTAATTTTTTTCTAACTCTAATCGGTAGGAGGAGGTAGGAGCAGACAGGAGGAAGGTAGAAACGCGGAAAGTAATCAAAAAAAAACTCGGAAAGTGATCGGAAAAAAACAAAGGTCAGACCAGAGTCGACTGGCGGAAATTGCTGGCGCTGAGCGCCGCATATCGTGTTGTCGTAAGTGACGCAGTTCAACTTTTTCGCAGCCCGAATACCACAGGGTTTTGCACTCTTTTCAATGTACAGAAGAAGTTCGTGTCCAGTGTGAGGTTTGTGTTTCGCAAGCAGTGGTTTAGTCGACTGTCAGATCGCGCTTTATAGCGCATCTGCTGACTCGTGATTAGGTCGACAGGATATGTCCGGGATTTTTCATCTCGTCCTTTCGGGCAGAAGCTCTGGTAGATACCCCGGAGATATCCTGTGGAACTTTTCTCGCGCTGTGCGACGCAGATCGTCGAGTTGTTTTTTGAGAGCGTGCGAGAAGCAGCTTTTGTCCACGCACGGTGCATGTGTGTTCAGAATTTCGTTATCATATTTAGTTTGTCAGGCTGTCAGATCTCGGTTACTTTGGAGAGTTGTCAAGAAAGGCATTTGTCTTGTAACTCAACGAACAAAAACAGCCACTTACACTTGAAAAAAGAGGTCAAGAAGCGTTGACTGGACGACGACCCGAAGGAGCCAGTGTATGCGACGTCACCCCAAAAGATAGCAAGATGGGTTTATAAAAAATTAGAGGCCCGTTTCTGGCTGTAAAGGGGCTCGATGTCCAGTCACCTCCACGCGGTGGGCCCTGGAAACACGCTTCGTCTCGACGCGGAGTGTGGCTAGGAGCTGGACTTTAAGAAAAAATAAAATCTCATATTTGTACAAATGCCTCCCAAAAAAAAGGGCAAGCGAATTATTGACGATGATGACGATCAACTTCCTGAGGATGGGGAGGATGAAGTTGTAAGTATTTCGGATGGCGAGAAACCGGCGCCTAAGATAAACCCCAAAAAACAAGCCCTTTTGGATATTCGAGCGAAGCGCGACGCCGAAAAGGCCCGCGCCGATGCTAATCCTAGGCCTAAAAAAAAATTGAAAAGAGCAGAACCTCCTAATAAACTGGGCAAAAATCAATATGATCCAGGAGATGTCACACATGAAGAAAAAGAAAAAATAATAGAAAGAAAAAGAAGAAGCGACAAAAAAATTTTTGATTTTTTAAATGTAGATGATGCCACTGTGTCTAAAGAATATGAAGAGAGAACGAAAGAAATTTTTAGACTACAACAGGAAGTTGAGCTTGACGGTGCAAAATTTCCCAAAATTTTTGACCCCGGGATTATTTATAAGTGTAGACCAGATAGCATAAAAGACGAACTTCCAAATTCTCATGATATATTTAAATATATGCGTGATGAGTGGCTACCTCAAAAAAGGTCCAGTGAACGACTCATGAAAGAAAATTCGATTTTGAGAAAAAAATCGAAGGCACTTGAAGAAATAGAAACAACTGTGCAAAAGGCATTTGAGTATCCGAAAAAGGCTGGTAAAATTGAAAAACATGACGTCGTCGAACATTTCACATTTTCCAATATCGATTATGAGAGAGAAAAAAAAAGGAGAAACGAAACGTTTAAAACAGATGGCGCGTACATTCCAATCATGCAATCTCCAATCGTAGTAATAGGTGGAAAAGAAATCGATTTGTCCGCCTGGCTTCCTGTATGGATGCAAGAGGAAATAGAGAGATGTGTGATTTTTAGACATAGGGCAGTTCACGAATTGGAAAACACACGACCAAAAGAAGAAATTCGCGGATTTAGTCGTGACATGGTTAAGAAATTTCAAACAGAACAGCAAAAAAAAAGTGAAGATTTTTTGAAGGTTCCGAAGGCACAACAGAAAGCGGCGCGAATGAAATGGTTGAGGGCCGTGGTAAAAAAGCATCATATAAGTAAAACGCCTTACCTATCTAATTTTTCACGCGCAATATTACCACATCTCATGATTAGAGAAACAAAAAAGGAAGGTCTTTTTTTAAAAGAAGATGAAAATGGTAATTGGTATTCAAAGTGGAAAAAAATTCTATACCACCTTTTTGGTGGTGGAGTTTTAATGCGTGACTTTAATAGAGAACGATATACATTCGACGAAGATTTTATCGACGAAGTGTTAGAAGAAAAGCAGGCCTATTTTGATAGTCCCCAATTTAAACATGTGACAGAAGAAAAAGCGAGAATTTTTATTGAGGAGTATGCAAAGATTAAAGAAGCGGCGCAGACATATGAAACTGCCATGATCGAACGTGAAAAATTATTAGAAGAAAAACAACATTGGTTTGAAATGTATGACCAGCTGCCTCATAAAAAAAGAACACAGGGAGCGTTTCAAAAAACTATGAGGGCCTTACGAAGAGTAATTGGTATAATTAAAAAAAAAATCAAGGCTATTCACGATAGCCTTTTACCAGTTTACGAATTATTTGACAAGATAAAATATACTGAATATCAAAATCTTTTTGAAAAGGTCGTTACGTCACGTGAAGAAATTAATCAAAGACAATTTATTGATGATGAGGAGAATTATGCCATACAATGTACTGTTTGTAACAAATGGAGGCGAATTCCAAAAGATTATGCGCGTTTCCAATACATAGGACAGATACGCAGAGAGAAGGAAAAGGGGTTGGACGTTTTTTTAGACTTTAAGGACGAAGATGATAATTTACAAGAAGCATATGAGGAAGTAAATGCAATGAATGCTGAGGGTTACGAGGACTGGCGTTGTTGGTATATACAAGGCTGGCATTGTAATGTTCCAGAAGAGGACATAATGAGAGACGAAGCGTACTGGGGAGCAGACGAAAAAGGTGAAGTGAAGTTCCCCAAAATAAGTCCACTTTTGACATCATATGCGTTAGAGGCATCACCCTTTTCACATGCACAAAAAGTGGCGGAGATGTTACAATCTGAAATGCATACGTGGGGCACAAGCGCAGAATATCAGCATAAACTTGTACAATTTGAACTCGCGATGATTTCCGGTGTGCATAACTCTTTATTCAAACATGTCCGGTTATATGAAAGATATAGGTTGCTAAGTTTAAATTTATTGCAGCATAGCGTGGAGAAATCAATGGATAGTATAGAACTTTATTCAGAAAGAGCGACCAATTTTTCTAAAATTATTAAAAACTTCAACAATAACAGACAGTTGGAATCTGGAAACTTGACTACACCTCTACTTAACATTGCTGCGGGTATTCTATTTGTAGGTCATGCTGTACGTAAAGATTTAGAAATCCGTATGAAAATGCATCCACGACCGGGTGTAAAATATGTACCAAATGATAAAATGGACATTATATTGACAGATGATATTAAGGCAGAAAATTTAGCGTTAGATAATATTAAGACACCTAATTACGATAATCTTACAGCTTTGTCTAATTTTGAGCAACTTGCAATCATAGACGTTGAAAGACCCGCTGCGATACTAGACATACCTGAATTGAAGGATGCGGTTGATGATCAAGACAAAGGTGCGCTGCGTCCTCCAATTGGGTACGAGGAAGTAAAACAGAGAAGGAGAAAGACGCAATCTAGAAGTAAAAGACGTTCACGTTCGCAAAGGCGATGAAAAAAAAATGTTTCGCGTCTTTAATATGAAAAAGAAAAGTAAAAGTCGCAATAGAACAAAGAAGAAAAAAATGTCACTAAGTAGTAAGATAATCGGTCTTGGGATAATCGGTCTTGGGATTTTTTACGCAAGAAAATATGTGAAATGGGAAATAGGTGGGCTTAAGAAACGAGAAAAAAAGAAAATAATTCTGAAGACACCGCCCAAAACAATGCATACCACCATTTCTTTACCAGCAAAAGAAGATCTGGGAAAGAGCATGTTGCAACCAATTGTAAAAGAGGCCGCTTACACAGAATTACCAACGAAATTACCAAATGGAGAAAATCTACCTAAATCTCCACCTAACGATTTGGAGTATTTTATCAAATATAAAATGGGTCGTGTGTTAGATGCATATAAAGACGATATCATGGAAAACATGATTACAATAGACGCAAATGGAACATATTCAAACGATAAATTTACAGTTCCAAATGGAATTGAAATAATGATACCACATCAATTAGGTAATGCTTTCGTGTACAAAATTCCCGAATTGCACAGAAACAACACAGCAAATATGTACACGCAAGGTTTTTTTAATTTCGACCACGATTGGAGATTGTACCAACCAGGAGAGATAATTAATGATATGTTATTCAAGAAAAGTTTCGGTAGTTGTACACGTGAAAAAGAATTTGAAGAAAATAGGTCGTCACTGCAACAAGAATTGATTGACAAATCTACTTCAATAATTAGCGCACATAATTGGTTACCTTTATACGTCACTGCTCATGTGGGGTACCAGCACCAAGCGGTACGATCACCAAGCGGTGGCATAAAAATTAAAATCAAAGCATGTGGCGATGTAAAAATGAGTGATCTTGTGTTAAATCTCAAACAAACATTACAGAAGATACAAAATGAAGTAGATAGACCAATGTCACCAAAGTATGATGCTAATATTATATTCGTACCAATTACCTCCAATGCAGACCCAAAAGATACATCCAATGGTCCTACGTTAAAGGTCACTGATGATCCAGTAAAATTGAAAAATTCGGATCTAGTTTTTTTTAGTGAACGATCATTGCAACAAGTGTATAATAGATTAAAAGGTGATGTATGATAGATTAAAAAGTGATATTTTTTAATTTAATTTTTTCCATGTTAAGATAAATGGAAAAAATTCCCAAAGAGGTACTTGATTCTTTCATGCAAACAATAGAGGATAAAAGCAAAATGGATCGCGTGCTTCAATATTGCCTCTCTGAATTGAGAGGTGTTGATCGTTTTTTTGATTGGTTCCCCTTTTTTCAGAATATGCTAAATTTAGGCATCATTGATGAAGATGAAGGTTGTAAAGAATATAGAAAAGGTTTGTGTGATTTTTATAAAACATTTCTAGAAGAGATACGCACAGTAGAAAGTGAAGATTTGTCATTTATATCTGAGGGTGAAGGCGAAATTGACAAACTTCTATTCAGCGATAACATGATCATTGGTGTATGTTTAATTAATGATGTTTCATGCTATAGTGAATCACAAAAAAAAATCGTATCTTTAATAGGTGGATGCATGCTACGTAAATTTAAACACGATCATACGCTAGAGAGATTAAAAAAAATGGGCGACAATTCGCATCTTTTTGAGGATCCAATTGATATAAATGAACGAAACGGAGAAAAAAAAAAATCTAGCGCAGCATAAATGCTTGTACGGAATGCAAATAGAGAGGGCGTATCACTGATAGCCAAACCCGGCCACGCGAATGAAAGTGCAGAAATACGTAGTTTACAAGCAGGCAGCGGTATTGCAATTGTAAATAAAAATAACGCTTTAATAATAGAAAATTTGCTGTGCAAGAAAAACGAAAGGGGTGTTAATCTTTTTGACCATCGTCTACGCTCATTGGTAGCTGGAAATGGAATTGATTTACAAATTGATGAAGATACTATATTGATTTCATCTAAATCGGAGAATGATAAATTAACAGTCGGAGAGCATTTGCATATGCGTAATCACAATGGTTCTATAAAAATTTGCTCTTCAATACATACAATAGAAGGACCCGGGGAAGATATATTATGTGGAGACGTAGTGCGCAAATTGTTGTTTTGTAACGCAAATGTCGTTAAGAGTGAAGGCGCTTTATGTGTCACACCAATGTTACAGGCACACACTGGTGCTCATAGTCTTGTATATGATAACAAAATAAAAAGTTTAGATTTTGGTCCTGGTTTTAAGGTGCAAGATAAAGGAAAATGTATGCAAATAAAACTAGTTCAACAGGACCAAGTCAAGGGTGATAAGGGTGAGAAGGGCGAGAAGGGTGAGAAGGGTGAGCAAGGTGAAAAAGGCGCTACGGGGTGTACAGGCCCGACAGGGGCCACTGGGTTGATGGGGACGACAGGTCCAATGGGACCAATGGGGCCAGCGGGGTCAACTGGGAAAACCGGGGCTATCGGGCAAAGTGGTATGCCGGGCTCTGCAGGACCACCGGGTGTAAAAGGGTCACAAGGGCAGAAGGGTGAACAGGGAGAAAGGGGTATTGAGGGCGTGAAGGGTGAAAGGGGTGAAAGGGGCGAAAGGGGAGAGAGGGGTGAAAGGGGAAAAGATGGCGCCTCAATACAAGGCCCGCGAGGTGAGAAGGGCGAAAGAGGTGAGCCTGGACAAACACCGTCTAATGATTTCATCGCAAATCAAATTATAAATTTGATACACTCTAAGAGTATAAACATAAGGAAGGAAAATTCACACGTTTTTTTTGAAACGCCGCATCAAAATTGCGGTAAAATTGGTAGTATTATGCGAAAGGACAACAAAATCAAAAACATACGCTGTGACGAAAATATTGAAATAATTGAAAAAAATGATTGTTTGTATTTTAGTACCGAAAAATTAAAAAAACGCATTGAAGATTTAGAAAAGCGAATTAGGCGCATAGAAAAAATCTAATGTTATTTAAATATGAAAAAATATTTCAATTTTGCGAGTGTTAAATGGGGGGCTTTTCAATACATCCAGACACTCAAATTTGCGTATACGCTTCCAGCGAATATAATTAATAATATTTTCTTTTATGCCACGACTCTTGTAATAACGCCAACGGCATCAACATTTAACCAGGAAGTTATAAAGCCATTTCTGGGTGTCTCGCCAGTTCAAATTGCAGATGCAGTACAAACTATCAAGACGAGCTTAAATGAAGGTTTAATGGAAGCGTACGGTGAAACGTTTCGTGTACGACTACATAGCATAAGATTTTTAAACAAGGCCGACACCCCGGGGGAAATCGATAGGTTGGTAATATTTTTGAAAAAAACAGATAAAGACTCGACGGATAATAATTTATTACCTCGAAATGCGTTCGATGACTGTACATGTGTTTTAGCTTCTTTAAATCTACCAAAAATAAGCATATATTGGAAAAATAATATATTTGAAATAGTTGCCCACGTTGATCTGGGTGGTAAAGAAGTAGCAGATAAGGATACTGCAGATTTGGTGAAATGTGTTTTAGAGTTAAATGTTCAGCAACAAATAGAAATTAATTTAATATTAAAAAAAAACAATATAAATGGAGACGTGGGAAAATTAAATATATACGCAGAAAACGCCTCTGAGACGGCAAATGTACAAGTGCGCCCTGGTAATGAAGCAGTAATTGTTCAAGTTACTGATGGCCCTAAGGGAGACAAAAACGCTGCGAATAAGCAAGGAAGTAACGGTATTGTACACTTACATGTCTTAAACAAGCAAAATCTCTTAACAATGACACTTCGTGGTCAGCCCACCTTTTATGCGATTCATACAATAGATGAAAATAAAACCCAGCGCGTCGCCGGGTATCTGACGCCGGGTGAAAGACCAAGAAGTTATAAACTTGATGCTTTACCTTATAATATAAACTACACAGGTGAAATGCAAGACGGCGCCAAGCATTTACGCGATTTTTACCAGTACAAGGAAAATATGCCACTACAAAACGTTTTATTACTTCGATCAAGGAAATCAGTAAGTTTGTCAAACGCGATTAAAGACCCAATAAGTGAATTTATAGAGAGTGCGATTACGCAGCCACTTGATGCATTTAAGAAAGAAACAGAAAGAGAAATAAACACCAGCGCTATACAATCTTTTGTTATTCGTGTCGTAGGGGTTATACTTTTAGGTGTCTTCGTAATGAGTGTAAGTTCCACTCTGACGTCAGAATACATCAGAGACAAATTTCGTAAAAAAAATGGCGAAAAAAAACAAATTAAAAATAGATGATATAAAAAATGACAACTGAATTTTTTCCTCTAAATGAGAGTGATACAGATAGCCCGAGAAGCGCCTCCAGTTTTATATGGGAAAATACACAATTCACTGGCTCCGATGCCTTATTTCGCTGCGTCGTTGTCTTTTCATTGGCATTTCTATTGTCGTTAAATTCCCTTCTTACCTAAAAACAAGTCGATTAACAGATAATGTTAATGTTAATATTATAAAGATGCTGCGATGTTAGTTATAGTCACGATAGCGTCTGGGATTGTCAAATTTGCAGTAATTGCAGCAGTAAATTTATTTTGTAGCTCGGTTTTTTGAGCTGGGGTAAGTGTATCATAATCTATGCTAAGATTAACATCCGAGGAAAGAACCAAAGCTTCCACAGAACCGCTGTTTCCGTACACAGCTGCAGCAGGTAATGAATCAAGAATAAGTGGCGCTCCATAGAGGACACTATTGTCATCCTCGATTTTACATATATACAAGCACCCGTCATAAACCCTGATATCTATCTTGTTGCTAATTTGCTGTTTTTGAGAAACATTTAAAACAGGCAGTGCCAAGGACATTTATACTATATCACATTTTTTTTTTATGAGTTTACTACCTCACGATGTATGTATTACTTAATTTCACGCTCTACTTTTCACAATTACTGCGTGTTCACAGTGGTTATGTACTGTGCGGTTGACGAAAAATTTCCTACGCCAAATGTGTCGTTGTGTATCTCCACGTCATCCTTTAGGATGCGTAGGGGTTGAGCATATCTACCTTCCGTAAACCTGAAAGATAACGAACCCGCGGGCGCCAAAAGTGTGAATAGATGATCACCTGGGTTTACGGGGAAGAAGTTATTGAAATTAGTCGCTGACACTCCTCCTGCAGTATATCCGCTAGTGAATAATGAAATGGCATTTGCTACTGATGCAGTAACGCCAGAACCAGTGTAGTTAGGTGTTTTCATATAGGTAAAGTGAGCGGCATCCGGGAGATTATTATTTATTAATAGATTTGTCATTCCAGAGTGCGTCTGATTTGAACTAGCGGCCGCGTAAATCTTAAATTCGTGTAGCGGTGCCGTTTGGCTTCTCAGTAGATTGAGTAGGTCTGTTTGTTCATTTGTTACTACCATTTTGTCAATTCTCAGAGCCGACCTCGTACCAAAAGCAAAAGCGTATTGTTTAGAAAATGTATCTGGGTAATCAAATTCAAAATAGAAAAACTCTTCGTCACCGACTGATGGTTGGCCATAAGCATTAGTTCCAAGACCATCTGCATGGCTGTAAAATCGTACCGTACATTTTTCTTGCGCTTTGACTTGGACAATCATGTAGTACTTGCTTGCTCCGTGAGTGTTGGCCACTGAATGATTTGCGTCGGTGTTACCCTCAAATGGCCACATAAAAGCGTTTGAATCCCAACCGCCACTTGTCAATCCCTTCCATTTTGTTTTTGTATAACCAGATGTATAGGTCAATGTTTGCGCAGAACTACCAAGGGCATTCATTGTAAAACCTGAATGGTTCAAAAACACGGCTGGCCCGTCGCCAGTGCTGACGCCGTCCCAACTATCAAAATCAAACGCGAATCTTTCGTTAGGCTCCATGTAATATGACATGCCCCTTTTCATCGTCACTTCAAATAACATATTAAAATCACTGTCAAGTGCAATGTTGTTTGACTCAAGTACTGATTTTTCAACAAAAAAAGCCAATTGTGTATCTGCCTTTAAAGCATAGTTCGTCGTACCTCCGCCGTCTTGGACGAGCACGTATGTGTCGTAATAATGGCTAGAGGCATCAATATAATAGGATGAAAAACGGAAATCGCGTTGAGCATGATTTGTGAGATTCGCGAATCCTCCAGCTGATGGATCTACAAGTGTGGTAAAAAAAACTTTTGGAATAGTGAAATCCCCAGCTTCTAAATTTGAACCGTCGGCTAAAACAAAAGTTGCGCTTAATGTATATGGTCTACTAGGCTCAGTGAACCCGCTGGTCACCACACTCCCATTGACCTTATAAGTTATGCTGGTGTATGCACCAACTGTAGCAGGAGAAATTGTTGCGTCATTTGGGTCAACAAATATAGACGCCATCTGAGGAGCTACGGGTTGCAGGGCAATACTTGGCGCGCTCGTGACGGTTGCCGATATTCCTGCATAATCTGTCGCGAGACTATTCGTCAAATTTGTAGCTGATAACATGGACGCGCTGTTATTTGAAGCAGTTTCACTTGTCCCTGTCGGAAAAGTGACCGTGTATGAGATAGAGGTGCTCATTTTACATTAGTAAATATTTTTTTTTTCGTATAATCTCGATGATTCTAATTTGCGTGTAATTTTTTTAAACAAAATTCCGCCATTCCATTTTTGCGCATCTTTGCTCTGCCATAGGAATGAAAATATTTTTCAAAATTTTCAACTACCAGTTGATTATTTTTCAGACGGTTTTTAAAATTTCCATGGCCACCTGTAGTAAAATTTGTAGTTTTTATGCCTATGCGATTGAACCGCAAAACAATTTTATCGTGATCAAAATATCTAACTGAGCGCTCGACGTCTTCTTTTTGCGATGAATATTTGCATGATATTGTATTCTTAATTTTTTCGTTACGTGGTCGATTAATAATACCATAAAGCCCACCACAAATAAAATTTAAACATGTACATATTTCATCTTTGTTTTTACGAAAAAATGGATTATATATGGGGTAAATGCCCCATATATAAGATCCTGATTTTTTGCATAAATAAAAACATGACTTAAAAAAAAAATCAAGACTCTTCTTTTTAAAAGCATTTGAAAGTGAGAGGTCGATTTTATCTATGTCGTCGTCGAGAAAGATTATTTCTTTTGATTCGTCAAAATAATTTTCTGCGAATTCTTTTTGTGCGCATAAGCCCACTTTACCCGTAATCAATTTGCAATATAAATTTGTACCTATAGCGTTCTCGTAAACTTCTTTTTCCTCTTTTACTACGAAAATAAATATACTCTTCGGTGGTATATTGTTTTCATGCAACATGCGCAATGTTTTTTCTCTACATTTTTCAGCTCGTCCATATGACGGTATACAAATCACGTAACCCATTTTATATGAACAATAAAAAAAATGTTAACAATTTGAAATGATATGTGAACATTGCTCGGTGCGTACGTCATTTCGCGAGTGTTATGTCTGTTATCGCATGAAAAACGGTATGTCAGATAAAAAGTTTCATGCAATTTGTGGCCGTATTGCGTCTGTTTATCCTGCGAAAAAACGCGTAAGCGAAACTTTTAGAAAATATCCACGGGTAGTTGGGCACCCTCTGTGTAAAAATTTAAAATGTGTCAATCGTAATCCAACGTTCTCAGATTTAAAGAAAGATGTGCAAATAGATGAAGTCTATTGGAGAAACATGATTTCGAAGCCATGTATATTCTGTGCCGTCTTCCCCGCACAGGGGGTTGACCGCATCTCATCGTCAAAAAATTACACTTCTACTAATCTTCAACCCTGTTGTTTTCAGTGCAATATTATGAAAAAAGACATAGACAATTCTAAATTTATACAAAAAGTTAAAAACATTGCGCTTACTCACGGATATGACGTAAAAAGATCACGGTGATTTTTAAAGGTGAAGTTCAAATATTCATTTTCTTCTTGTTCTTCTTTTCCTATTTTTAGCTGATCGTGACGTTTTTATTTTTCGCTGAGACCACATTTTTACTTTTCTGGTTTTACTTTTATGTTTCTTGCTTTTTTTTCTCGTTTTACTTTTAAGTCCACGTCCACCTGTACGCTTACTCACTTTCCTCCTCTGCAAGACTATTCCCCTGCCTATACTTGGCGAACCTGGTCTATCCTCAGGCCTGTCTACACGCCCACGCTCTCTGTTACGTTCCAATTCCATTTGATATTCATGTAATTGATTCAAATATATTCTAAAGTTATTTTGCACGGTATTCTGCCATTGTAACAATTGCCTCAATGTTTTAAAAACTGGCTGTGGTGGTGCTTCTTCGTCTGAATTAAAGTCCGAGTCAGACCAAGGAACATGTTGATTTATATCTGGTGCGAAGTTGTTCAAAAAATCTTCACGAGTTCTTCGGAGAATTTCCGTTGTATTTTCTGTCGTCAATGTTGTCACGGCGTCTTCTCTCTCTCTCTCTCTTGAATTACCAGCTTCCTCTCGATGAAAAGCTCCCATGTCGCTCTCGGAACTCTCCCAGCTCACTTCCGAACTGTTACCTCTCGAGGGAGGCCCCCTCTCTCTCTCACTGCGTAATGCATTTATGATCGCATGGGGAACAGGTATATCAGTTCCTTTGTCGTCGTGGATTCCTTGTGTGATCATTTGAGCAAGGCGTAAACGAAGTTGGATAATTTGAATTTGCACCTCCGCTTCAATATTATGTCCAAATGGGTTGTAATCTTCACTTGGGCGCCACGGGTCGTTCAATAAACTTCTATCTGGTAAAAAAATAACAGAATTCTGTTGCGTGCCAGACAATGTATCAGGCATCTTAATAATTAAAATATATTTCATTTTGGCAATTGTCGTAATCGGTGCCTCGTGTTTCGTGATCGAATAAGTCGACTACGCCTACGCACTCTTCTTTGGTTCAACATTGAATAAGAATTCAACCTATAACCAGGTCTATATAAACCATAAAGCATATCTTTATGGGCCGATGCTTCTCGTAAAATTTGATCGACCTCATGTAGATTTTGTTTAATTTTATATATATGATTAATGAAATAATCTATCTCGCGGATAAAGTCTTCTAGGTCTTCGTTTCTCAAAAAATTACCACGCGGAGTGTAGTAAGGTATATCTACACCAGGAACAAATCTTCTTTCCCAATCATTGACCAGCTCCGCCAAATCGCCTTGTAATTCTATAATCATTCTACGATAATTGTTGTACGGTGTGTTATGGTTCAATGGCGCTTGGTACTCGTCATCATCTATATATTGATGCATTTGCCACTACTGTAGAAAAAAAAAGTGAGACAAAACAGTAAACTAATTGCAAGGAAACTCAAGAAGTTTATCAAAAAGTATTCTAGCTGCCGCTCGAAGGTTGAATAAGGTGGGGCGTATAAAAAGCACTCCTCCTTTCGTTATCGGCGCAAGCCGGGTAGCTGAGTCTTTTTCCAACGGGGTAGGAAAAGAGAAAATTTCACCTTCCTTTGTTTTCACGTTTGTCTGGAAGGTGTTAAGCAAGGTATACGCACTCGTCGTGTTTGCTACAAAGGACTTCAGTTGTTTTCTTTCGACATACGCGACGATGAATGCAAACGCGCGGAGTATCTTGTTGTAACCTTTGCGCTGCTGAGATTTGACAGTATCCGATGTTATTTCTATATAATCACGTTCACGAGACAAGCCTATTACCGAAATTATGCAACCATCAATAGTTTGCAGCGCTACGTATTCGTCGTTAAGAATGGGTTTGAAATTCACACGTTCTTGTGTCTTACGATCACATTCGACAAAATGGGCGACTTCTCTTTCAGTACAAAATCTGAGGATGATATCGACATCGCACCTCGCTTGCACGCTGGCAGCTCTAATATACTTCGAAAAGAACTTTGTTATGTATTTACGACCACTGTTTTTAGGGATATCTCTTATTTTTCTTACAAAGTCGTCGAGCATTTATAT
>CEQY01007180.1_pt1 | contig 13797 bp, 9 predicted proteins | sample 361391 | NCBI WGS metagenome assembly CEQY01 (sample SAMEA2621075, study PRJEB7988) | marine metagenome | isolation source: saline water (ENVO:00002010), including | reverse complement strand
TTGCCCACTTTAGAACCTCTTTTAATAGTGACGCACGATAGAAGTTTGACCTTTGACTCAGTATAGCGTTTTACCCAATAAAATAAGTCAACGATTTACACCCAATATTTGGCCACCAATATCGGTTCTGTAATGGCCCCCTTCTAAAGTGATGGTTTCGATTAACTCATAGGCTAAAATAGCCGCACCAGACAACGTTTTTGACATGGCACTGCAAGACAGAACCCTTCCTCCGTTAGCAATGATTTTATTTTCCACTAATTTAGTTCCCGCATGATTGACCCAAGAACTTTCCAGGGCAATGTTGGCCTGCTTAGCAGAAATTCCCTCAACAACCCTTCCTTTGATTGGTTGATTTGGATAACCTTCTGAAGCAAGGACAATAGTAAGGGCATGTGCATCATGAAATTCTACTTGTAATGACGATAAAGTATCTGTGGATGCACTGTGAAGAATAGTGAATAAGTCAGTTTTGATTAATGGCAGAGTAATTTGGCATTCTGGGTCGCCAAATCTGACATTAAATTCAACTACGTTTGGGTCACCTGATTCTGTTATCATCAATCCGACATACAAGACACCTCGATACGGAGTAGTCATTTTCGATAGATGTTCAAACATTGGTCTTACAATTCTCGAAATTACCTTCTCATGCACAGATTTTGTCACAATGGGAGCAGGACAATAAGCACCCATGCCACCAGTGTTCGGACCTAAATCTCCATCATATGCTCGCTTGTGGTCTTGACTAGGTGGCAGACAGACAAAACCAGAACCGTCCATAACAACGAGCATACTGGCTTCTTGACCAGGCAAAAATTCCTCTAGCAGAACTTTCCCATCGGTTTGGATTGCATTGGTAATGAAGGATTTTGCTTCACTGCGATCAGTTGTCACCAATACACCCTTGCCACCCGCAAGAACATCCCGCTTTATTACCCATGGATTTTGTGAAAAATCATTCAAAGCAGCATCAATATTTTCTACATTTTTGAGTATTTGAAAACCTGCAGTTGGCACTCCAACTTCACTCATTATCTGCTTGGCATGTAACTTTGAGCCTTCTAACTCAGCTAATTCTGCAACCGGTCCAAAGCATGCTATATTAGCCGCAATAAGTCGATCTGCTAATGATTCACAAAGTGGTGCTTCGGGGCCAACAACAACCAAGTCAATGTTTGATTTTATACAAAAATCCACAATTCTGTCGACATCTGTTGGTGAAATATCAATATTACTGGCAATAGATGCAGTACCTGCATTACCAGGAGCACAATATAGTCGTTCAACCATAACTGAATTATTGAGGGCTAAGCACAACGAATGCTCTCTGCCACCCCCACCAACAACCAACACTTTGTGAGCGCCCATAATTAGCCCTCAATGCTGTCCATTGATAATCTATTTTGCTAAATTAACGGGTTAGATTTGTCAAATGTTAAAGGCCTTCATCTCAACGCACACACATGCAAACAGTCAATGAGGTAGCCCTAGACATGGGATTAATATCTCTTAGCCTGATGACTTTGTGGCTATACTTACCTGGTTTCTTAGCAAATACATTTGCTATGATGTGGGGTAAATGGCTACCAAAAACTGGTTATGGTCCATGGCCAATTGATGGTGGAAAAACCATGAAAGATGGTAACCGGATGCTAGGGGATGGAAAAACTTGGAATGGATTAATTGGCGGCTCACTCACATCTGGACTACTATGTGTCATTATTGTATCAACAATGGGAGATGTACCAAACATAGATTCTGTTGAATCTAAAATATTTGCTCACCCGTTGACTGGTTTTGAAGACTCATGGTTTGATTTAGGGTCTACTACTGTTTCGGCATTTATTTTGGGTACATTCCTTGGTTTTGCTTGCCTTGTTGGTGACAGTACTGGATCATTTTTCAAGCGCCGTAGGGGACTAAAAAGAGAAGGGGACATCTCTTCAAAAGCACCACTATTAGACACCTTGCCGTTTGCCATCATGGTCTTTTTATGGGGTCAATTGTTCTTGGGAGAGTCTTTACTTTCACAATCTGAATTGGTTGTCCCGATGTTGATTATGATCGTAATAACACCTATTTTACATCGTTCTTTCAACTTAATTGGATACTACATTGGTTGGAAAGATGTGCCATATTAAAACCATATTTATCCACTCATTGAGGGAAAGGTTTGATGAATAACACCATTTAGTCCATCATATGCGTAGAGCAACAGTTATTGTGGCATTCTTTATTATTTCAACAATCTTATTTATGCCAACTGGACTTTCAGAACCTCAAACCGATGGCACAACACAAGTAATATCTTCATCAGAATCGTGGAACACAAATTCTCAATTGAACGGTGATGTCACCGTCAGTGAAGGAGCAACATTGACCATCGGTGGCGACATTAGTATTGCTACCGGATCTTCCATAGTCATCGATGAAGGCGCAAACTTAGTGTTAACTGGAAGTTTATCTGCCTTAGAAATGTCATCTGGAGTATTCATGGAAGTTTATGACACAACTATACTTCAACCAAACTTTACCGGGCTTGTTGATTCAGGAACACTTCGCATTAACATCGCTAAAGATTATTTCAGTACAATGGATGTAAACGTAACAGTTGGGGACAGTACTGTGGCATGGAATGGTGAAGAATACCTAGACTACAGCGTCGATTTCAATGACCTTGCTATTAATGTCAGTTTCCAAGGATTTTGGCAATTTCCAGTATGGATTGATTCAATTCAAGCATTTGATAGCAATGGAGTGATCTACACTCTAGATGCTGATGAATGGCAACACAATAATGGAGTCTTGAAAATCGAGGAAGGTGAGGCCTCATATAGCATAACTATCAACGGAAATTTTGACTCTAATTCCGGTTCAATCGAAGGAGCTGATTTGAGTTGTAGTGGCGTATGTTCAATTGATAACAGCACATTGTCTTGGAGTAGCCCAATTAATGTCCAAGACTCCGGTACACTTTCGATAATGAACAGCATAATCAACGGGAGTCGGTCTTATGAAGACATAATCGTCCATGATACTGCTACTATCAATTATGATATATCAACGATGACTGGTACAGGTGGACCAACAGATAGTTGGATTCGATTACTGTCACAAAGAGTGATTTCTACCAATTTGAAAGACGCTCCTGCTAGTGTACACTTTGAAGGGCTTGGATACATAGGCAGCAGCGGCGATTTGACATTAGATGAAAACGGCAATGTTGAATTGTCTCAGCACAATAATCCTGAACTCAATAAGTATCTGCGTATGACAGAGTGGCTAGACAGTTCAGGCACCATGAATCAGGAAAATGCAATGGTCATAATTACCTTAAGCGGGGGCTTTAGTACTTGGAACGGCGATTATTCTACCACCTTAGACCCAGCTCCAACTACACCATTATTCACTGCTACCATCCCACTACCATTTGTTGAAATTAATTCTGTTGTACCTGAGGATAACAAGGGCACTGCTAACAAGGGGATTGGAGTTATGGTAACAGCTTCGAATACTGGAGATGTTGAGGTATCTACTAACATACAATGCTTCGAAGGCGATGAATTAGCCGACGTAACAACCCTATATGTCACCTTAGCACCTGGGGAATCGAAAGAAATCCCTACTACATGGTACGCAAACTCTTCTGGAGCCAAATCATTGAATTGTAAACCCTTGATACTTCAGAAATTTAGTACCTTATCTGAAGACCTTGGCCAGACTGTAGGAACAGAATCTGAACTAGTTTCGTTCAAGGATGCTGAAGATTCCGAAGACATGCCAATTATTCTATATGGTGCTATAGTAATCATAATAGTTATTGGTACAATCATATTTTCTAGAAAATCTGCCAAGAAACTCACGGAAACAGAGCAAGAGAAAGATTACACCATCGATGAAGATGAAAATGACGATGAAGATACGGGCGTTGTCGAGTGATGGTTAGTCAACACTGGCATCGCTGAAAACTCTTATGACGACTACTCCAGCGATAATCAAAGCCATACCAACCGCTGCAGCAAAGTCTATTTTCTGATCAAATATTAGCACTGATAAAATTGCTAATGAAGCTATACCAACACCAGACCATATTGCATAAGCTACTCCAATGGGGATAGTATCCAAAGTAAGCGAAAGAAAGTAAAAAGCGGAACAATATCCGACTACAACTACCAAAGATGGCCAAAACTTGGTAAAGCCCTCTGTTGATTTGAGCGATGCTGTAGCAATAACTTCAGTCATTATCGCTAACCCTAGATAGGTCCATTTAGCCAAATTAGTCACTTCTGTTAGTTACAACTAGTTTCAGCATGCGGTCATTGGGCCATCTTGAGTAGAGTCTTCATCATCCCAATCTAGTTCCCAACTGTTACTGGAAGTATATGTCGATGTATCGCCAGTATAGAATTGGTTTACCACTTCAAGTTCAAAGGTGTAGCACCCAGATGTGTCATAGAAATCATCCTTAAGCAAGTATTCTGCTACGTCATTTTGTGCAGTTCCAGGCATGTTGATCCATCCATTAGTATCACCAGCTTGTGAGCCACTAACTGGGCTTGACCATGTAGCAGTTAATCCATTAACTGAAATTTGGGGCATATTAGAATAAACAACACTTGAACCTTTCTTGATTATTATCTTGAAGGTATAATCAGAAGCCACAGGCAGTAACGCAGTATTTTCTAAAGTATGTTCTCCATCATCCAAAGCTTGTTCGCTAGGAGAGAATAATCCTACAGCAGCATCTATTGAGATACCGTCAGTAACAGATGTTGCACCTGACCCTTGATTGGTAGTTTTTACAATTTTGAAAATACTTACCGCAGAATTTTTAGCCTCTCTTGTTAGGAATCCAGTATCTATATCAATCGAGGATATTTGCCCGTCGGAGGATTCAACTTCGATTGAATATTGTTTGATTACCGATGCACTATAGTCAAGTGAGTTACCGACAAATATTGAGTCAAGTGGCACATAGAATCTTGCTCTATCGTTAGATAATGATTTGGTACCATCCCAAACTTCTTGACTATCGGCAAAGATTTTTGCATCTACTGATGAAGTACTACCTCTAACAACAAAGGAAAGTTCATTCTCATCTTCGTTAACTGACACCTCACTTATTACCATTGATGCATTTGTTGGTACAATCATAATGGCAGCATATGGACCGACTGCTATGATTAATGCCAGGGCAACTGAAATACCAGTCTTAAGTTGTGAAACGCCTCCACTCATTCTTTGTGATTGGACAATTGAACCAATACCCAAGGCCAAAACGACTAGAACTACAACGAAGCCAAATCCTCCGCCTTGGAGAGAAAGTATTGCACCAATGACGATTATTGCCCAACCGGATAGGTTTAGGATTAACGGAATGTCTGGTCCACCCTCTTGAGTGCCTTTCGCTTCAGTTGTTGCAACTGGTTTAGACTTACTCAACAGGGTTTCAGACTCTGCCTTCGGTGCAGGTTTTTTAGAACTCTTAGGTTCATCATTTGATGCGGTCTTTGCTTTATCAAGTAGTCCAGCCATATTGCTCCCTGTGTGGTTCACTACAGGTTTAAGTTATGAACTAAGCGCCTATTAGCGTCACAAAAGTTAGTTTTACGACGGGCAATGATATTCTCAAAGTCCGGGAGCAGCTTCTCGCCATTCCTCGTCTTCATCATCAATATTGATGAAACGTCGACCGGCAACCGCAGCAGCGAGGGCAATCATGGATAGTGCAGGAATTATTTCAAAGCCTGGAAGATAAACGCCTCTTACGTAAATGGTAATCATTTGAGTTTCTGTTATACAGCCGCCTGTTGTACAAGCAAACTCAGATTCTGCATAGAAGTCTAGAACGTGGTATGCGTCTGTCCAACCTTGATTCTTAGGTGTTCTGACCTTAATTTCAACATTTGTTGGTGTTGGTCCATTCTCTACACCTTTCTTTACAGCAGGCAAAGTAACAGTGAACCCAGCATCTTCGAGTGCCTTTCGGTAATTGTCGGTAATTCCAACTTTCATGAAGTCAAATTGGTTACCAAGATTAAAAACTTTGAATTCAAAGATTTTGTCAGTCTTAGGCATTAATTGAACAAATGGTTCTGTTGCTTCAACCTGGACCAGCGAATATTGCATGATGTTAACGATCATGTTGGTGTTAGAGGATGCAGAGTTTAGTGGTGGAACACCGTTTATTTCTTGCACTGTTGCTTGAACAGATAAAGTTCTTACATCCATTGTCATGTATGGAGTTGCTCTAACTGAAATTTGGAAATCTACAGATTCGCCTGCACCAACATACATGTCACCTGGAGCTGCTGTGGCTAGACCTTCTGCGTTGACGTTGAGGCTTACCTTTTCCTGATATGCCGTAGGGTTCGTCGCGGTACAGGTGGTAAAGCCAGAGTAAGTGGAACCAGGTTTTACTTCAACGTTAATTGTTGACGGGGCACAGTTTACAGATATAGCCGCAGTAGGAGTTGGGTTTTGAGCAGCCGCTGGAGCAGCGACTACAAGCATGGAAAATAAGTACAATGTTACAAGAAACGAAGCGCGCTTTAAGTTGGTCACAATCTCACCTAACATCCTTCCCACCCCTGTGACCCTCATAACCATTTTGGGAAGATGGGAGATAAACTAGATGAAAATGGCTGTTGCATAAAAGTGGGCCCGAAGGGATTTGAACCCTTGACCGCCCGGTTATGAGCCGGGTGCTCTAACCAACTAAGCTACAGGCCCGTAGCCGCCCGTCACGCCGCTTAGTCATAAAGTGTTCCAACTAACTAAATTGTGACAGAGAGGACTGGCTTGGTTTAATCCACTCCCTTACTACTGCTTCAGCTGCATCCCTGATATCTTCTGGGACAAACACCATGGCTCGTTCATTGGGTAATGCCAAAGAACGAATCATAGCAGAATGTTCAGAAACATCTCTCCCGTCTTCTAATTTGATACCCTGTTCATACGGCATATAACCACGCTTTGAAATTCTAGCATACAACACATGTATCTTAGGATCATAACCATGTGATTTAATGAACTCCTCCAAACGTTGTTTCACTGCTTCTACCATATTTATGTCCAGAGTGTCGATTCTCAGAGACTTATGAAAACCTCGTCGCGAGAGTAATTTGTTAGCGTAAAGCGATAACATTGCATCCTCGTGTTTTGCCCAGTCTGAGAGTGCTACTTTGATGTGAGAATCATTCAATTCAGCGTACTGGACTGGAGATAAGGACTCGTTGACCAACATTTGTTCTAACCTGTGATCTAGGCTCAATTTAGCTTGCTCAGCCAATATCTTAGCCCTTGACAACATTTCAACCAAATAATTTTGAGTCAACATATTGACTTTGTGAAAATAGACTTGGTTGTACATGTGATACCTTGTGACTAAGTATGCTTCGACTGCTGGTAAGCCCCATGCTTTAACATAAAAATGACCATCCTTACCGACCCTTAACGCCCTAAATACCCGGTCGATATCAAATCCACCAATTTGAGCTCCGGTATTTGCTTGATCTCTAACCAGATAATCCATGCGGTCAACATCGAGTTGCGAAGAAACTATTTCTTTCATAAACTGTGGGATCGCAACTCCTTGATAATCAGCCTTGCCATCCATCAGGGCAAATAGACGACCAAGCCGATCTGGTCCTAGAACTTCATGTACCGCCATTCCGATCTCAGTATCTGTCGACTCAATTAGCAATCGCCCCCAGTATTCATGGGAATGAAATGTTGCGAAAACTTTTGGTGTTTCCAAAAGATGTGAGTATGGTGGATGACCTATGTCATGCAACATGGCAGCGAGTTGGACTAATTCAGCATCATCATCATCGATAATACCAGGCTGGACCTCTTGTAATAATTGAGTTAGTTTTCTTGCTAAAAAGTAGGCACCAAGAGAATGTGAGAATCTGTTATGATTAGCCGCAGGAAATACATATTCACAGGTAGATAATTGCTGGATAGAACGTAATCTTTGGAATTCTTTGGTGTCTATAATCTTAGCATGGTGTGGCGGCACAAGTATATCCTTGTGGATCTCGTCCCGTATCACCCGTTCTCGCATTCCATCCCCGCAACTCGCTCGCTTTACTGTTTAAAAAGGCGATGCAAAGATAACCCACTATCCTCAAACATGACTAAAAGATTGTTTTACTAGCATCAAGTATGGCGGATGTTCTCAAGAGCATTATGAACAAAATTACTGACGATGATCCAGCAACTAGAGGTCAACAACTCTGGGTAATGTTTACTCTAGCGATTTTTCTGGTTGCGGTGTTGAATTATTACGCCATGGTAAGGGAACCTGACATTGTTGATATGGATGAGTTAATTGAATACAAAAATGAAGTTGTGAAGGTTGAAGGTGAAATAATTTCATGGCGAGAAGACCCTTGGAATTCAGGAGATTGGGAAACTCACGTTATTGTTTCAGACGGTACTGCCGTGGTTGAGGCCCGGTGGAGTCGTCCGGCTGAAATACCACCAATTGGCACAAATGTGGTAATTACAGGTAAAGTAATGGAGTTTGAAGGCAATATTTACATGACCGCCATAGGCTCTGGAGCAATGGACTGGAATGAAGATGATTTACCTGAGATAGTTCAATTATCCTTGCTCGATGTGGCACTTGACCCGGAGAAATACGAAGATGAAGTGATATCCCTCACTGGATACATCGGCGAATCAATACCTCCAGATGCAATGTTTGTATCTGCAGATTTAAGGGACCACCCATCTTACGGCAATGCTGAGCATCAGGTTAAATTAAACATCAGGTCAAAGGTTGGCAGTTGGATTGAAACTTCTTCAAAAGTACAAGTTACTGGAACCATCGCATACAACCAAAGAGATCTAAATTGGGTCATGTCAGTACAAGGCCCGGAAATTCTTGTCGACAGAAACCACCCGGTTGAAATCATTAGGCTGAATTGGGGTGAAGAAGCCACATGGAGTTATCAATCAGGTAATCTCGTTAATATTGCAGGCTATGTAATGGTTGGCGAGGAATGGAATTTACGAGGTCCTGGCGGGGTAACGATTTGCCTAAAACCAAGTGAAACTGATATTTCAGCCAATGTAAATTCCTCTCTACACAATCAATTTAGAGACATACAAGGAAGGCTGATGTGGTCAGAGGCTGATTCTAGTTGGTGTGTTGATGCAAGCGAAGGTACGCCCACAGGGAACTTGATTAATTCAGAAGATGTCGTAGATTTGTTATCATTACTTTCCGGCGACCCGATAAGATTGATTGATGAGCCCAATACACGATACACTGTCAATGCATTTGTGAGATATGCCATTGAACCATCTGTTGAAGATGTTAGTGGCTGGCTAGTCGACAAGATTGATTATCGTGGACAAACTAAGATTTACGCTACCTTCCCTGCTCAGACTTCAACCCAATGGATTGAAGCTGGTCAAGCCATAACTGCCAATGTATCGGTTACCTGGGACGATACTAACATGGCAATAAGGCTCATGATTCACGATTATCAATTAGGCGACGTGCCTGAGCCAAAAAATTTACTCTGGGATGAAGGTGCATCACAGTGGGGATATTCTAGAAGTCAAATGGTGAATCTGCCCGGTATTGCGGTTCAAGATGATGATGGCCAATGGTGGTTACAAAGAGATGGTTCAAACCAAAGTATTCGATTATCCCCAAATAACAATACCATCATTGGCATAGATAGTTACCACAGTGGTTATTCTCATGTGTGGAATGGTCGAATGATGGAAGTTGCAGACCCAGATATGATAGCGACGGTTTATCATTTGATAAGCGCAGACGTAGTTGATACCGATGGTGACGGTTTATCGGATAACTTGGAATCGCTCTATGGAACAAATCCGTATAATATTGATACCGATGGCGATGGTGTAGACGATCGTGATGATAATGACACATACCCTGATTATTGAGGAATTTAGATGTGGGAAGCATATTTTCTTGACCTTGGATGGTTGCTCTTTGCGCTATTCTTTGGCGTAGCAATGGGCTCCCTAACTGGACTTATACCCGGTTTCCACGTCAACAATGTCGCACTAATATTACTTGCACTAGCACCGGTATTTTTGAGTTGGGGGATTCCATTATCGGCTGTTGCGGCTATTATTGTCTCCACCGGAACGGTTCACACCTTTCTAAATTATATTCCCTCAGCACTGCTTGGTGCGCCAGATGGCGACACTGCGTTATCATTACTTCCTGGACACCGAATGCTGTTGTCAGGCAATGCACCTAGAGGAGTTGCTTGGTCTGCAAGAGGTTCTCAACTAGGTCTATTTCTGTCCTTGCCCCTTATTATTGTGGCACGAATTGCTTTTGGTGATGAACTTGGCTGGTATGATTATCTTCGAAACATCATTTTCTTTTTGCTCTTAGCAATCTCATTCTTGCTACTAGCAACTGAAACCACGAGACTTGATTGGCCAAAATGGATGCGCAAACTATCAAGAAATTTGCTTGGCACCGATAGCAGATTTGCCGGATTCTTAGCCGCAACAGGTTTCTTTTTGTTAGCAGGATTCTACGGCTGGGCAGTATTTAGCCTACCTGCCAGATCACCGGTTGGTATTCCAGATGCTAGTTTATTATTGCCAAGCCTAGCAGGATTATTTGGTATTGCCAACTTGTTAGATATCTATGCTACAACATCCCACATCCCTCCACAAAATGAAGATTGGACACTGCCTCCAGCAAAGCCCTTGTTCGTCCCTTGTTTTTGGTCAGGAGTAGCCGGTGCATCTATGGGAGTATTGCCCGGAATGACAGCATCCCAAGCAACTGTTTTGGTAATGGGTGGCAGAAACGTCGCTGCTAAGATCCAAGGTAAGGAAGGTTACGGGATGGATTGGGAGACCCGTCGGTTGACCGAAATGACTGATGATGAACTATTAGAGATAGCCCTTGCTGAAGCAGAAGGTGGCGTTGAAGGGCCACAAACAAAACAGGACTTGGAAGTTATTGCAATTCTTTCCGCCGTAAATACCGCAGTTACGGTCATGGTTCTAGGCTTCCTGTACATTATCGGCAGATCTCGTTCAGGTGCTACACTGGCATTGAAAATGATGTATCCTATTGACACTTGGTCTTCAGCAGAACCAACTGCAGATTTTATTCGTTTGATATCAATTACTGTTGCAGCGGGACTAATGGCAATGCCAATTATGCGAGTTGTTGGCAAGGGTATGTTGCGATTACACGCTGCTATACCACTACAACAAATGGTAATGGGAGTAATATTATTCGTTTCTGCATTGGTGTGGTTTACTACTGGTTTTATCGGTATTGGCGTACTGATTATCGGGACAATCCTTGGATTAATACCGCCAAGGGTTGGTATACGTAGAAGTCACGGCATGGGTATTATCATTGTACCAATCATGATTTACACATTTTCCCAAGCACAAGATGCATTCGGTTTCCTATGATTAACAGATTAACTTGAGATGAATATTATGAATAATAAAAAATACCCACTAATTTTGATTACACTTATGCTTTGTTCGTACTTAGTACCAGTTCTAGACTCTCTTGAAATGTCCGACTCAACTAAACCATTGGAGACATCCAGCAGGTCAACCTCATGTATTGGTGACATCTGTATCTCTGAGGTTTTAGTTAATGCCTTTGGCTCGGAAACTGGTGCTGTTGGACCAGCGGATTGGACTAGCGGAGAGTGGGTTGAATTATACAACTCAGGAACCACCACTGTTGACCTATCTACTTGGACATTGGACGACCATTACGACCGACCACTAAGCATGACTACTAATCACGTAATTTATCCATCCGGCGCCACAAATATGGATATTTTAGCAGGAGATTACCTAGTTCTGGCGCGTAATGGCGATGGCGGTTCGTGCGGATTTTGTATGAAAAATACCAATGGAATGGTGAATCTAAAGGACACTAGTGGCAGCCTCGTACACACAATCACTTGGACTACATCCCCTAGTGAGGGTGTAAGTCTAATCGAAGACACAAGTGACCCAGCAGCCGACTGGATTGAATCAACAACACTTTCACCAGGAGAAAGTAACCAAGGAGGTACTCCTACTGGCCCTGTTTACTTCCCTGGAGATTTGGTAATCAATGAAGTGATGGCTGATGCCTACCCAAGTTACGATAATGGTACATGGCCCGAAGGAGAATGGGTAGAAATCCTCAATCAAGGCACTTCACCAATCAATATGACCGGATGGCATCTTCAGGATGCTGCAAGCAATACTATAGCATTTGATCAAAATCACTTGGTAGGATTTACTGCAGACCCTAATTCGATGATTATCAACCCGGGAGAACTTAGAATAATCGCAATTAATGGTTCTTCTAATAGTGGCGTTTTGAATAATGCAGCCGAAACCCTGAGTATACATTGGCCAAATGGTAGTATCGGTGATGAGGTCAGCTGGACTTCAAATGATCCAGGTTTCAGCTTGTCCCGTACTCACGGCACTGATGAAATGTATACCTCAGCATATCCAACGGTAAATGCAAGCAATATCGGCGAAATTAATACTCTACCGACTATGACTAGTGACATAATCATCACTGAATATCTTCCTTCAACTAATACAACTGGAAACTTCCCAAATGGTAAATGGATTGAAATCCATAACAATGGAACCTCATCAATCAACCTACTAGGCTGGAGCATTACAAATGGCAGAGGGGAAATCCTGTACCTTGACCCAGGTACAATCATCTTCAATCAATCCCATTCTAGTACCACCGATATATCTCCTGATGAGCGAAGATTGATTCAAATGTCCAATAATTTCGAACTATATGATTACAATGAGCATTTAGTACTAAAAGATGACAATGGAATTATCGTCGATTCTGGATGGCATAGCAATTATTTTGGTGACAATGTCTCAATGGTAAGAGATTTTGCAAACTTAGGTTCTGCATGGCTGCCATCAAATTGGATTACTCCTGGACAACCAGAACCAGGTAATGAGCCATACTCTATGAAGGATTTACAGTTTAGCGAAATCCTACCTGATGGCCCGGGACTCGACACACAATCATGGCCCCTTGGAGAGTGGGTTGAATTGTACAACAATGACACAGTATCTGTCGATTTAACTGGTTGGAAATTAAAAGCCTCTAACAGTCGAAGTTTCACACTTGGAGCCTACAATTTCCCACTTCAACAAGATGCCGTAATCCAGCCAGGCGATGTCGCTTTGGTCGCGCTTAATGGCACCAACTCATTTTATCTAAAACAAACATCTGACCTCATCACTCTTGTTGATGAAAATGCAGCAATTGTTGACTCCGTAGCGTGGGATGTCTCTTCGGAAAACATCTCATTGATTCCGCCTAGCAGCAGTCATGCCGGTTATACAACTATGTCGCCATCTGGAATTGCTGGATGGGTACAACCTGCTTGGGCTACTCCGGGTGAAATCAATCCTGAATGGCCGCAATACATTGGCTCTAACGATGTTATCGTTACCGAATATATGGGCTGGTGTGATGACACCGGCAGCACACTAAATGATTGGATTGAAGTGTACAATAATGGTGCTTCAGCAGTAGATTTACTGAGATGGCGAATTGATACAGCGACAAATCGTCATTTTATCACTGAAACTGGAGAAATGGATAACATTAATCCCGCTAATATCATTTCTAATTCATCTAAATCAACGGTTGTTGCACCAGGCGAATATGCATTGATTAGTTTGCCATATCAATTCTTATGGGCTACTGATTTGCCAGAAATGTACAATCCAGATGGTTTACTAATCAGTGAATCCTCCGTTCACGGT
>CEQY01045961.1_pt1 | contig 13800 bp, 14 predicted proteins | sample 361391 | NCBI WGS metagenome assembly CEQY01 (sample SAMEA2621075, study PRJEB7988) | marine metagenome | isolation source: saline water (ENVO:00002010), including | reverse complement strand
CCATCTTTATCTTTAGACCAAGTAAAACCTCCTGCCCAAGGCGGGTTATCTGCACTTTGAGGAATACCATCATAAAAAACAGTAAATTCAAAAATACTATTTTTGTTTATCGTTGTTGGAAAATTAACTAAAACAGCATCAAACTCTCTTGAAAAAAGTAATTCTTTATTATTATGAGTTATTTTTTCGATATTTAAATTTTCAGCTAGATCAATCTGTAATATATTTAAGTCCCTCATGCTCTCAGCTTTAATTGTAACAAAGCCACTTAATGATTTTTCATCAATGTTAAAATCAATATTAATATCGTAAAATGATACACGATATGATGAACGATTTTCATTTAAATTGCCTATTAGGTAGTTGTTTGGAGTTAATTCTGGAAGATTATACTGATTTCCATGAGGCCTATTTTCTTGACACATAATCAAGGTGCATAATAAAAAACTAAAAATTGTTTTTTTCATAATATGTCCTTGTTTTAAATACATTATTAGCAAAAATGATATAGTATAAAATAATACAAAAAAGAAACCATAAGACAATAGCAAATGCGTCTTTAATTAAAAATAAAATGTATACGACAGCTAAATAAATAATCCATTTTATCCATGCAGGTTGTGACCATAATTTTAATAAAGAATTCATTATTTAGCTTCTTTTAGGTAGTTATAGTATTTCATTGATTCATTATAAATAGAATTATATTTATTCTCAATGTTAACATTTTTTTGTTCATATTCTTTAAATCCTGTAGTTTTTATTACGTTATCGTACCAACTCTTCCACCAAATTCCATCACTGACATAATTGCCTTTTTCCCATGTGAGCATAGACTTATCAAATTTAATATTAATTTTCATACACCAATTTGATAATACTTTTTCAGGATTTTTTAATAGTGCACTTGAATCAATAATTACATATGATTTATTTATTTTCTTAAGATATTTAATAATTTCATATTGTTGAGGATATCCTAATTCTTCAACTGAATTCAATTTGTTCTTTTTGGAATAGGAACTAATTACTTCTTTTGGGTGTCTTAATAAAATGCAATTCTCACAATTATTTAACCATTCAATGTTGTTAAAGTCAAAAATATGATGAGCCATATGTTTTTGATACCAAATTTTTTTGTCATTTGGAATTTTGTTGATAAGGTAATTAACAACTTCATCATAGTTTGAAGGATATTTATTAATTATTTCCTTGTATAAAGGATGTTTTAGATTGGTTTTTTTTAGATAATATGCATAAAAAGGTTCATCTGTAACAAATGTATCTTTTCTTGAAGACCATGATCTCATTAGTGCTGTTGAAATATTCCTTGGACCCGACCAGCAAGAAACTATCATTGAGAAGCTATTTCTTGATTTATATATTGATTATATGAAGCTCTTATTTTATTAACTAAAGAATTAGAGTTTGTCGAACTTAGCGCAAATTTTTCAATTTTAGATACGGGTATAATTCCTGCAAATGTACCTGTTACAAAAGCCTCCTCACAATCTTTAATATCTTCAAAAGTAAAGTTTTTTTCTTTACAAGGAATTTCATTCATATTGCATACTTGAATTGCTTTACTTCTTGTAATTCCATTAAGACAAAATTCTCCAGTTGAAGTCCAAACTTGGCTTTTTTTAATAAAAAAAAGATTGGTAGAATTACAAGTACTAATATTACCGTGAGGATCATTCATAATACCTTCGTCATATTTACGCTTATTGGCTTCAATACTTGCTAGGATACAATTTAGCTTACTTAAAGTATTATAATGTGTACTTAAAATATTTTCTGAAGGTCTAATTGTGGAGACTCTTCCAATTGTAATTCCATCTTCATAAATTTTTGGATTAGTTTTTTTATATTCAGGAATTATCACAAAATTTATTGGACCTACATTTGCATTGGGGTTTTGATATGGAGTAATTTTGTCCCCTCTAGAAACAATTAAACGAATATGAACATCATCAGTCATTTCATTTTTTAATAATACTTTTTGAATTTCAAAAATGATATCCTCCTTTGATAAAGGAATTTGAAGAGAAATTCCACGAGCACTATTGAAAAGTCTATCTATATGTTCAGAAATGAATACCAGTTTAGACCTATGAAGTCTAATACCTTCCCACACCCCATCTCCAAGTAGAAAACCACTATCAAAAACAGAAATTTTTGCTTCATTTCTATGATATAATTGACCATTAATATTTATAAAAATATCCTTGTTTTTGGGATTTGATATATAAGAATGACTACTCATTTGTGGGCCCACAGGGACTTGAACCCCGAACCTGCGGATTATGAGTCCGTTGCTCTAACCAATTGAGCTATGGGCCCTTTATTAATATCACAATTTATGCTTTATTTACATTAAAATTGTAACTACTTTTATCAAACCATAAATTTAAGTTCAATATGGTAATTGTTTAATGAAATAAAAGGAAAAATTTTGCTAAAACCTATATTTTCAGATAATGAAATAAAATTTGATGGAATAAAACTTTTTTTTAACACCTATATTAAAACCATTTTAAGAATAAATCTTTTTTTTATTTTGATATTTTTCATTTATTTCTTGATAAAGCCTACAGTCTATCAGTCAAAAGTTTCATTTTATACAAATTATAATGAAGCACCTCAAAGCACTTTTTTGAGCATGCTACCTGCTGGAATGCTTGGTGGGGGGTTGGGTTATACAAGCTTATCATTTTCAATTCAGAATTATTTGTCTTCTGAAATTTTTCTTAATTATATAGTAAATGAAAAATATATTATTAATAACAAGGAAGTAACTCTGGCAGAGGCATGGGGTTCTGATTATAATAATTTCTTAACATTAAATCCTATAACCATCCTGAAGCGTATTAATTTCAATTTAGGTTTTAATAGTGGACTATCAAGTAATGAAAAAAAAGAAATTTATGCTGCATCTATTTTGAAAAATTCTCTTCTATTTTCAGAAGATAGAAGATCCTTAATGAATACAATTTCAATCGACATCAAGCATGACTCTCTTTTAGGAAAACAAATCATAGAAAATATTTATAATTCAATTATTTCTTACTCAAGTAAGGTTGTAAACATTAAGGCAAATGAAAAAAAACAATTCATTTCTCAAAGACTGACTGAAGTAGCTAAAAGTTTAGAAGAATCTGAAGATGCTATGTTAATTTTTTTACAAGAAAATAAGGAAATACAAAATTCACCAACGTTAACTTTACAACAACAACGTCTTCAAAAAGATATTACTCTTTATAATCAATTATATTTCACTCTTTCTGACCAGCTAGAATTAGCTAAAATAAATGAAAAAGATAATACGACTTCATTTTTTCTGCTTGATACTCCTTTAACATTCAGAACAACACAAGATGGTAGTTTTGCATTTAATCTTATTAAAAGTTTGGTGATTATTAATCTTATTATTTTATCAATTTTGTTTATTAAGAATAAAAATAGTATAATACGATAATGGTTATTTGGTTAACAGGCCAACCCGGAAGTGGTAAAACAACTTTAGCAAAAAAAATTATTGAAAAACTCAAAGAGTTCGATAATATTATTCATCTTGATGGCGATGATTTAAGAGCTATAAATAGAAACCAGGATTATTCAAAACAGGGTAGAATAAATAATATATCTACAGCAATATCAATTATTAGATTTTTAAGTAATAAAAATTATACGTGTATTGTTTCTATCGTAGCTCCTTATGCTTTTTTGAGAGATGAGTTAAAGCAGGAATTTAAATTTATTGAAGTTTACCTTCATACCTCAAAAATTCGCGGGAGAGAAAAGTTTTTTGCAAAAGATTATGAAATACCAGTAGAACCTAATTTATCATTGGATACTGGGGAAAATAATATCGAGGAGTGCACTAATGAAATACTCAATGTTTATAGGAAGATGGCAGCCATGGCATAAAGGCCATCGATGGCTTATAGATCAAAGGCTAAATTTGGGGAAAAGGGTGTTAATATGCGTAAGAGAAGTTGATAAAAGCGATAGTAACCCCTATGACCCAGAAGAGGTAAAAAAAAATATTGAAAAGGAATTGGAGGATTTAATACAACAAAAAAAGGTTGTTGTGAAAATTATTCCAGATATTGAATCTATCAACTATGGAAGAGGAGTGGGATACGATGTTATTGAGCATACGCCACCATCAAAAATAGGTAGAATTTCGGCAACAAAAATAAGAGAAAAGATTTTTAAAAAAGGAGATATTTAAATATGAAAACTAATATATTAAATCCAAAAATTGGTATTATTGGTAAAGGATTTGTTGGTTCAGCTGTTGCACACGGTTTTTCTGATTCAAGTGGATATAGTGCTCAAATAAAAATTTATGATAAAGATCCTTCGAGATCTCTCAATTCTTTAGAAGAAACAGTAAATGATTCTGACTTTATTTTTATATCAGTTCCTACACCTGCAAGAGGCTCAGGGAATATAGACCTAAGCATTGTTGAATCATTGATAAAAGATATAGAGTTAGTCAATAAAAATGAAAAAAATATAATATTATTAAGATCTACTGTTACCCCAGGAACAACTGAAAAAATGGTTAATAATTTCCCTTCTTTGAGATTTGTTTTTAATCCTGAGTTTTTAACAGAAAGATCTGCAACATTTGACTTTTTAAATCAGAGTCGAATTATTTTAGGTGGCAATAATGAAAATACGTCTAAAGTTGCTAACCTATATAAGGATAGATTTGGGAATCACCTACCTGTAATTCAAACTTCGTTTCAAACAGCCGAGTTAATCAAATATATGAATAATTTATTTTTTGCAACCAAAGTTTCTTTTTTAAATGAAATGTTTAAAGTTGCAGAAAAAGTAGATGCAGACTGGAATGAAGCAATAGAAGGTTTTATATTAGATGGAAGAGTTGCTCATTCACATGTTAATGTTCCTGGTCCAGATGGTAAATTTGGCTTTGGGGGTAGCTGTTTTCCTAAAGATATTCAGGCCTTTATTTCTTTTGGAGAAGAAATCGGAGTTGACATGCAAGTCTTGAAAGGTGCATGGCAGACCAATCTTAATGTTAGACCTGAAAGAGATTGGGAGAAATTGGAAGGTAGAGCAGTTTCTTCAAATAAAAAATAAATTTCCATTTTAAAAATGAGTGATGATAGCCATATTAAAATTTTTTTTCTTCACTTTTCTTTAGCAATTTTATTATCATATATTTTTATTTACTTAATTCCATGGCATGATATTAAATATTTCCATGATTTTGAGGTTTACAAATTCAGAGTTGCTGAAATTTTTACATTTGGATCTAATCAAACTGAATCATTTGGAATTTTTTTGCTTTTTAGTGAACTATTATGGACAAATATTTTAAGGGTTCTCCCTCTTTATTTTTATGATATTGAATCTGGATTGACTTTTATTTCCTTTGCTTGTTTAACAACATACACTTTTTTTACAATAAAGAATGTTAATCCTCTTTTATCTTTTATGTTTTTTTTCAACCCAATTTTTATTGATTTGATAATCTCTCAGGTAAGAATGGGAGTAGCTTTTTGTTTATTGCTTATTGCTCATTTATTAAGAAGAAAATTATTAGTACAAATATTTTTAATAGTTTGTGCAACTTTAATCCATACAGCTACTTTATTATTAGTTGCAATTTTTTTAATGTTATCATTTTTTAAAAAGCTTTTAAAAAATGAACAAAAGTTTCTACGTTTCTCTTTAATTCTTCCAATATTTATTATGCTTTTTTTAAATGTTGCTTTACTGCCAATTTTTGATTTTTTTGGAGGAGCGAAAGATAGGACAGTATATTTTACGAATCCCATGTATAGTTCAATATTATTTAGTTTTCCATGGCTTTTTTTTAGTATAATGCTGGCTTTTTTACCAAAAAATGATTTGATTAAAAAAAATATTGATTACGTCGCATATGCTATATCAATGGGCTCTTTATTCTTTGTTTCTAGTTTATTTCAATTTTATGGATCTAGATTTGTAGCTGTATCTTTTCCTCTTTTTATAATCTCTCTAAATTGTTTAACAACTCAATTTCGCTATATAATGTTTATTATATTATTTTTATATCAAATAACATATTTCTCCTATTGGTTATGAACTATTTAAAAAGATTAATATTTCAATATTTATCTTCCGATTATGGTGGTTATATAAAAAATATCTCTACTCTTGTTTTTGGCTCTTTATTGGCCCAGATTATTGCTTTCATATCAATTCCAATTTTATCTAGAATTTATGCACCTGGCGAATTTGGTATGTATTCAAGTTTTATAACAATTGCTGGAATACTAGGATTAATTTCTAACTTACTTTACGATAGAGCAATTATCTTGTCATCTAAAAAAGTAAATGCATTAAATATCTTTATAGGATGTATTCTTTTGGCTCTAATATTCACTTTAGTAGCCTTTTCTTTAATATATATTTTAAAAATATCTAATATTTTTGGATATGTAAGTAATATATTGCTATTTCTTATTCCGCTAAAAATGATTCAGCTTGGCTTCTATCAACCAATCGAACAAGTTGCAATACGAAGTGAATATTATCTTTCTACAGCCATTATTAAATCATCGAACTCATTTCTAACTTCTTTATTTCAAATATTAAGCAAATTCTTTTTAAACCTAAGTGGAGGATTAATTTTTGGAAAATTAATCTCTGATATAATTAGTACCGTTGGTTTTTTAATATTAAATCGCAATTTTTTTAAAAACTTTAAAGATTCGATAACTTTAAAGTCAATTCTCAAAAATTTTAAAAAACATGCTGCATTCCCAAAATATCAACTTCCTTCAGTTTTTGCAAATACTGTTTCGCAAGGCATGCCGATAGTATTTTTAGGGTATTTCTTTTCGCTTGAAATAGCAGGATTTTATGGAATGAGTATTAGACTTCTTAAACAACCAACTGAATTAATTGGTTCATCAACACAAAATGTTTTTTACCAAAAAGCATCTTCACTTTTCAAACAAGGCAAAAGCATTATTAATATTTATAAACAAACAACATTAGGTTTAATAAAAATATATTTATTGCCTTTAGTAATTATTTCTTTGTTTGCACCTAAGCTCTTTTCTTTTCTTTTAGGTGATCAGTGGGTTGCGTCTGGTGTACTGGCACAGTCCTTAATATTTTGGTGTTTCTTTTCATTTATTAAGCCCACATCAAACGTGCTTTTTAATATACTTAGTTTGCAAAAATACCAACTCAAAATTGAAATTGTACAATTCGTTTTAAGGGCAATTGCACTTCTCTTAGGATATTATTTATATAATTCATACTTAATAAGTATTTCTCTTTATGTTATTACAAGCGTTATTATCGATATATTTACGATAATATTTTTATATAGAGCTTTAGTCAAATATGAGAATACTAAAAATACAAATTTGAAGGTAATGTTTTATATAAGCGGATTAGGACAAGGTGGTGCAGAGAGAGTCTTAACAAAAATTGCTAATGAGTGTATTGAAAATAAAATGGATGTTAGTATTGTGTCTGGTTATAATAATTCTTCAGCTTACAAAATTGATGAATCAATCAAAATTTATAAATTGGGTTACAAAAGATTAAAAAGCTCAAATATTTTTAAAATAATATTTCCGATCTTGAACAGACTTTATCGTTTGAGAAATATTATGAATAAAATTAGTCCTGATGTAATAGTATCATTTGGTGATGCAACAAATGTACAGTCAATCTTTGCAAATAAATTTTTAAGAATTAATTCATCAAAAAATATAATTTCAATAAGAACCAATCCAACAAAATTAAACACCTTAACTGCTCTCACAATAAGAATATTTTATAATTTTAGTAATTTATTGGTTGTTCAAACATCATTTGTGCAAAATTGGTCAAAAAAGAGATTTAAGAAATTAAAAATAAAAACCATTTATAATCCTATAGATCTACATCCACAAAATGATTCAAGCAATGAAATAAATTTTTTAAATGTTGGAACGATCAAGTTTGAGAAAAATCAATTATTTTTATTAAAAGCATTCAATCAAATTAAAGATAAGATTAATCCTAATTCAAATTTAATAATAGTAGGAGGTATTGAATCTGAAAGATTATTTAAAGAATTGAATCATTTTATTAGACAAAATAACCTAGAAAGCAGGGTTATTTTTGAAGGCCCTCAAAGTGATGTTAAAAAATATTATAAAAATAGCAATATTTTCGTTTTACCATCATTGTATGAGGGGATGTCGAATGCCCTACTTGAAGCCATGAGCTATAGCTCTGCTTGTATTACTACGAATTATGATGGATCATCTGATGTAATAGAAAATCAAAAAGATGGTATTATAGTTCCTCTAAACAATGTTAATGATCTAGCTTCTTCAATGCTTGATATTTACAATAATGAAAATAGAAGACATTCATTTGGTATTGAAGCAAAAAAGAAAATAAATACAAAATTCAGTAATTCAGTAGTTATTGAAAAATGGGTGAGTTCAATTAAAGATTCTTAAAAGATATTTCTCTCATAAATAAGATAAACTTTATTCAAAAGTATATTTATTTTTTACTTAATAATTAAAAAATCTGGCTTTTTGGGCATAGAAGAAAACACCTTGTCAACCAATGAACTATTTGGAAAAATAATTACCCATGCTGTCATAAAGATAACTTTGAAGTACATCAAAATAGATTTGTTATTTACATACCAAACTTCAATACTGCTTTTGTAAGGAATAATATCATTTATGTAGAATTCCATGGGGTCATCTTTATCAATTAAAAATTTTTCTTCATCCCTGAAAATAATTGACCCAACCCCCGTTAGTCCCGGATGAACTTTATTAAGGATTTTTTGATGTTCTTTTGGATAATTTCTGTAGGTATTTGGTACCATTGGTCTAGGGCCTACAATGCTTATATCTCCATTAAGAACGTTCCAAATTTGTGGAAGTTCATTTATTTTTGATTTTCTCAAAAATTTACCAAAAGGAAGAACTCTTGGGTCATTTGGTATTGTAATTTCTTTGGAACCAATTTTAGTACTATTTTTAACCATCGTTGCAAATTTTAATAACCCAAATTCCTTTCCATCTTTACCAACACGTTTTTGAAGGTAAAATACTTCATTTTCTCCTGTAAATTTTAGTATTACCATTATTATTAAGAAAAGTGGGCTAAGAAGTACTAAAGCTATAAAAGATATTACAAAATCAAATATTCTAATCATTTTGTTCCTTTTTTGGTGGTGCAAATCCTTCAATACCCTTATTACCATTTTCTAAAAAATAATTTCTATACCAATTAACTGTAATCTTTACAGAATCTTTCCAATCAAATTTTGGATGATAGTCGAGTAGCTCCTTTGATTTATCAATATTTGGACATCTTCGATTTACGGACCCTGGATAAGTTTCAGCATCTTCATAATCTCCTTCATAGCCAAGAAGATTGCCAATATATTTTGTCAAATCTCCAATTGAAATTTCCTGTGGATTTCCAATATGATAAATTTCTCCGGATTGTGAATGATCCATTGCTAGAATTGTACCTTTAACCGCATCGTCAATATAGCAAAAAGCTCTTGTTTGATTACTGCCATAAATTTTAAATGGTTTTTCTTGTAAATAAAATCGTTCTACAATATGAGGGATAGCATGTCCAAAGCCCATTTTTGGTCCAATAATATTTTGGTACCTTACAATTACAGTTTCAAAATTATATGATTTAGCAGAATTAAGAAATGCTGACTCCCCATGCATTTTTGTTATCGCGTATGTCCATCTAGGATGCGATATATCTGTAATTGCTAATGGTACTTCCTCATCAGTAGGTACAGTGTAATTAAAGAAATCAGTTGAACTAGCATAGTTTTCACTTGATGATGCAAACAAGACTCTCCTAATTTTATTTGCGAAAATCCAATTAATTGTATTTATTGTTAAAAGAGTGTTAGTAAATATAACCTGTTCAGGGTTATTTATAGTTTTATTAACTCCAACAATAGCTGCTAACAAATAAACTTTGTCATAATCTTTTCGAAGTAAATCAAAAGATTTTTTTAAAGTAAAATCTGCCTCAATTATTTCTAAATTCTCAAATTTTTTCTCAAAATCTTTAGATGAAATTTTAATATCAGCAGCAGTTACAAAAATGCTACTATCATTAATTAAACTTTTGACTATATTTCTTCCAATAAAACCGCCTCCACCTAAAACTAAAATTTTTTGATTAAAATTATTTTTCAATTAAATCTCCTCTTCCTAAAACTAAAGTTTTTATATTACTATTTAAATTAGATATTTGGTTTTTTTTGAGAACACCCAAGGTATCATATAAATATAATTCTTTATCAATTTTATTTAGTTCCGTTGTTAGTTTGTTTGATTTATATATTGAGTGATTTGTGCAAAGTATAACAATGTCAAATTTTGTTTTAAGAGACTTTTTTAAAGACGTTTCTACCTTTAAATCCTTTTCTTCCCAAAAAGGTACAAGTGGATCATTTAGCAAAATCTTTGCTCCATTTTTTATAAATAAATCATACATTTTTTCTACAGGAGTAAAGCGTGTGTCACCAACATCACCCCTATATGATACCCCTAAAAAAAGAACCGTTTTATTTTTTAAAGATTTACCAAAGTTTATTTTAAAAAATTCAAATGCATATCTAGGCATTTGATCATTTATAATAACAGCTTTTTCACTTTGATTTAATTCAGATGATGAAAACATTTTTTTTCTAGACCAACTGGCAAGCAATGGGTCTTTTGTCAAGCAATATCCCCCTACACCAATACCAGGAAGCATCATATTTGAATGCGTTGAACGCACTTTAATTGAATCAATAACTTCAAAAAGATTAACATTTGCTTCTTCAGCAAATCTAGTCCACTCAACAATAAATGCGATATTCATAGCTCTATAGGAATTTTCTAGAACTTTTGCTATTTCAGTTGAATTTGTATTTTGTAGTTCTGTAAGAGGATATTTTTCGGTATTAATAATAGTTTCTAAAAAAACTTTAGCTGCAGTTGCACTTTTTTGATCAATACCAGAAAAAACTCTTGGAAAATTTAATATTGAATCTATATAGTCAGGACCAGGCATGACTCTTTCATATGAGTGTGCAATTTTTATTTGATCAAAATCTAAATTTCTCTTTTTAAGTTCTTTTGTAATAATAGGTTTAACCACTTTTTCACATGTGCCTGGTGGTACAGTCGTTTCAACTAAAACCAAACTATCTTTTTGGCAATTTTGTCCAATAGATTTAATAGCAGATTTGAAAGGATTCATATTCACATCAAAGTGTTTAAGCGAAAAATCATTATTTAATTTTTTTTCTACATCTAAATTAATATCAACTATAATAATATCTGCTAAAGAGTATGCGTATGGATCATAAGTGGCATAAAAATTTCCAATTTTTAGTGTTTTTTTGAAAAAAGTTTCAATTTTTTTATCCTCAGCAACTATTGGAAAAATTCCTTCATTAATGGATGCAATTTTCCAGTAATTAAACTCATTTGGTAAATCAATTCCAATTACAGCATAATCTTCAAGCTTACTATTAGCACAAACAATGCTCATAACTGATCCAACAAAACCTAAACCCTGGACAACTATAATTTTTTTATTTTTATTTCTAGAAACGAAGTCATTAATTGAATTTATGTCATCAAGGTTTTTAGGGATGGTATATTCAACATTATTTATTGGGTTTATAGATTTTTTCATGATATTATCAAGATAATGAATCCAATGTTTTTAAATAGATTTCATTGACAATTTTTGAATTAAATTCTGCAATTACTTTTTTTCTTCCCATTAATCCCATTTTAACTCTTTCCGCATGTGACAATGTAATCATTTTTTCCATTTTCATAAATAAATCATGAGAATTTTTAACTTCACATAATAAGCCATTTATTTCATTATCAACTATTTCTTTACATCCTGGGACATTGCTAGTAATTATTGGTCTGCCAATAGAGGCTGCTTCAAGTAAAACCCTAGATGTTCCTTCGCGATAAGATGGTAATACAACACAATCTGCTTTTGAAATTTGTTCCATTACATTATCTGTTTCTCCAAGATATTCAATTATGTTCCTATCCTGCCATTTTTTAATAGATTTTTTAGAAATTGCTGTGCGATTTTGTACTCCTGTAGGTCCTAGCAACTTAAATTCAACATTATTATTATTTTCCTTAACTAAAGAAGCTGCTTCAACAAATTCAAAGATACCTTTGTCTTTAATCATTCTAGCAACCAGTAGAAAAGTTATCTTCTGTTTTTTAATCATTTTTTTATATTCGAATTTATGAGTATCAATTCCAGAGCCAGGTATTAATTGTGCTTGTTTTTTTTGAATCAGGTTTTCTTTTAAAAATAAATTTTTATCATCACAATTTTGAAAAAAAATTATTTTTTGATTTTTTAAAGCAACTTTATATAATTTTTTAACTATTGCAGTTATCCAATTTTTTGAAATAAAAGATGTTCCTAATCCAGTAATCATTGGAATAGATGGAATATTCAAAATTTTAGCTGCAATTGAACCATAAATAACAGGTTTAATAGTAAACAATAAAATATAGTCGGGTTTTATAGTAATTAATTTTTTGTATATATCAATGAAAGTATACAAATCCTTAAAAATATTAACACCTTTCCTTGAAATTGAAAGATGATGAATTCCAGAGATTTGATTGTTGATTTTGGTTTGGTAGCCATCAAATTGTGATAATAGCTCAACATCATAGTTATTTTCTATTAAATCATTAATTAATGGTTTTCGAAAATTATAAATAGTCCATGCATAATTTGAACATATCAGAACTTTTTTCTTTTCTGTGCTATTTTTTTTGTCAAAAAACATAGTATTAATGACTAATGTTTTTCTGCGTAAAAACTACTTTGAATGTTTTGAAAATTATCAATAAATCCAGTTTTAAGCTTTTGTTTTTGATATAGTATTCATCTAACTCAACTTTTCTGTAAAAATCATTTTGATCTCTTCCATTTACTTGAGCCCATCCAGTAATTCCTGGTTTAATTTTATGAATATTTTTTTCGTCTCTCAATTTTTTAACAATTTCTTCATTATTTTCCATGCAGGGCCTAGGACCAATAAAATTCATATCACCAATTAAAATATTAAAAAATTGAGGTAATTCGTCTAAGCTAAATTTTCTTAATGATTTACCAAATCTTATTAAAAATGTATCAGGATTTTCAAAATTTTCTGTTGCTATTTCAGGTGTATTTTTTTTCATAGTTCTGAATTTATACTGAATAAATATTTTGTTATTCAAACCATATTTTCTTTGTTTAAATAAAATTGGAAAACCATCTGAAAAAATTATTATTAATGAAATCAATATATATAATGGAGAAAGAAAAGCTAATAATATTAAGGCTGTTATTTTATTTATAATCATATTTCATATTAACCATTTAACAGAATAAATATTATATCAAAAATTAATATCTATACTCATCTTTTTTATAGGGGCCATCAACATTGACTCCAATATATCTTGCTTGAGTTTTAGTTAATTTTGTCAAGTCAGCATCTAAATGCTTTAAATGAATTCTTGCAACTTCCTCATCTAATTTTCTTGGTAAATCATATATTCCAGTTGCTGGCTTATTTTTTGCAAGAAATATTTGAGCTAACACCTGGTTTGAAAATGAAGTAGACATAACAAAGCTTGCGTGGCCAGTTGCACAACCTAAATTAACTAATCTGCCTTCTGCTAATAAGAATATTTGCTTACCATTCTTGAAAGTGTATCTATCAAGTTGAGGCTT
>CEQY01201769.1_pt1 | contig 13801 bp, 13 predicted proteins | sample 361391 | NCBI WGS metagenome assembly CEQY01 (sample SAMEA2621075, study PRJEB7988) | marine metagenome | isolation source: saline water (ENVO:00002010), including | reverse complement strand
AGCGAAAATTTATAACATAGTTGATGGACATGGTCACACCCAAGTCCTTAATTTGCGATGTGTCGATGGTATTTAACCTTTGTTTCTGGGGGAAAAAGTCATAAAATAGGCAAGATTTAAATTTAAGGAGTTTAGCATGTTGTACCAAGGAAAATCCATAGAAGTAGAGCTTATCGACAATAAAATTGTCAAACTAACCTTTGATATCAAAGACTCAGGGGCCAATGTCATTGGTGAGTTGATGATGAGTGAATTTCCTGACGCGGTAGCTGCTATTGATAATTGCCAAGAGAAAGTGGGAGTCATTTTAACTTCTAATAAAGACCATTTTATTTTCGGTGCTGATATCACTGAGTTTCTCCCTCATTTTCAAAAATCAGCTGAGGAAGTAAGTGAGTGGATAAGCCGGATGCAATCAACCCTAGATAAAATTGAAGACCTTAATGTTCCTACTGTGACTTTAATAAATGGGTTTGCTCTTGGGGGAGGAATGGAAGTTTGCCTGACAACTGATTATAGGTTGATTGCCCCAGAAGCAAAAATTGGTCTTCCTGAAACAAAGTTGGGAATTATACCCGGTTGGGGAGGGACAGTAAGACTTCCACGTCTTTGTGGTGCTGACCATGCTATTGAGTGGATCACTTCTGGAAAGCAGTGGAGCGCAGAAGACGCTCTCAAAATAGGAGCTGTTGATGGCATCGTCGCTAAAGACGAGCTTTTTACCGCGGGTGTTGAGTTGATCTCTCGTTGTCTTGAAGGCGGGATGAAATGGCAAAGCAGAAAAGAAGAAAAAAAATCTCCTCTTAGACTGAGTGATGTGGAAAAAGCGATGACGTTTTCTACTTCAAAAGCTTTTGTGGCCAATCTTGCAGGACCTCACTATCCAGCTCCCGTTAAGGCGATTGAGGTGATGGAAAAAGCTGCCAATATGAAGCGTGAGGAAGCTCTTAAAGTAGAGTCAGAAGCATTTGGCATTTTAGCGACCACTGATGTGGCTGAATGTTTAGTGCAAGTTTTTCTAGGCGATCAATATTTAAAACGACTCTCGAAAAAAGCCACCAAAGGGGTGGATAAAATCAATAAAGCTGCTGTGTTGGGAGCCGGAATTATGGGAGGTGGTATTGCTTATCAATCTGCCTATAAAGGAACTCCCATCATCATGAAAGATATCAATCAAAAAGCGATAGACTTAGGTCTGTCTGAAGCTACAAAATTGCTCAGCAAAATGGTGGCCCGTAAAAAAATTGATGAAACAAAATTAGCAAACACTTTGAATATCATTGATCCAACCTTGAGTTATGGAGATATGAAAGATGTGGATTTAGTGGTGGAAGCTGTTGTTGAAAATATAGAAGTGAAGAAAAAGGTTTTAGCTGAGTTAGAAGACCAAGTGGAAAAAGATACTATTCTGACTTCTAACACTTCGACCATCTCTATTACTGATCTGGCCAAAGATTTAAAAAGACCAGAGAATTTTTGTGGAATGCATTTTTTCAATCCTGTTCACCGTATGCCGCTGGTGGAAGTTATTCGGGGAGAAAAAACCAGTGAAGAGGCGATCAATAAAACGGTTAAGTATGCTCTCCAAATGGGGAAGACTCCCATTGTGGTTAATGATTGCCCGGGTTTTTTAGTGAACAGAGTTTTATTTCCTTATTTTAATGGTTTTGCTCTTTTGATCAAAGATGGAGTGGATTATAAACGTATCGATAAGGTGATGGAAAAATTTGGCTGGCCTATGGGACCTGCCTATCTTCTGGATGTGGTTGGAATTGATACGGGATCTCATGCTGCGAAGATCATGGCCGATTGTTTTCCCGATCGCATGAAACTAGAGGATAAATCGATTATCAATGTGATGTATGAAAAGAAGAGACTCGGTCAGAAGAATAACTTAGGTTTTTATAAATACGAGCTGGATCGCAAAGGTAAGCCCAAGAAGTTAGAAGATGAAGCCACTGCAGGAATTATAGATCAAGTGGTGAAAAAACAAATTGAAATAACAGATCAAGAAATAGTGGAGCGCATGATGCTGCCGATGATTTTTGAGTGTGCAAGATGTTTAGAAGAACAAATTGTTTCTAGCCCTCAAGAAGTTGATATGGGACTTCTGCTTGGATTAGGCTTCCCTCCGTTCAGAGCAGGGGCGCTCAAATATGCTGATACTCTTGGTATTCAAAACTTAGTTGAGCTCTCGCAAAAATACTCGGATCTAGGAAATATGTATCAAGCAACAGAAGGTGTGAAAAAAATGGCTTCTGAGAATAAAAGTTTTTATCAAACAAAATAGGAGTTTAAATATATGAAAAGAGCAGTTGTTGTAGACGCAATCAGAACCCCCATGGGAAAATCTAAGAACGGATCTTTTCGTTTTGTAAGAGCTGAGGAGCTCTCTGCTAAACTAATGGATGCCATGCTCGAGCGCAATCCCGCTCTTGATCCCAATGATATAGAAGATATCATTTGGGGCTGTGTTCAGCAGACTTTAGAGCAAGCTTATAATATTGGAAGAAACGCTCAGTTAATGACAAAAATTCCTAAAACAGTTTCCGCGCAAACCATCAATCGACTGTGTGGCTCATCCATGACATCCCTGCATATGGCGGCACAAGGTGTGATGAGTGGGCAAGGAGATGTGTATCTTATCGGTGGAACTGAACATATGGGTCATGTTCCTATGTGGCATGGAGTGGATTTTAACCCAGAGTCTTCCAAAGTTATGGCCAAAGCCGGAGGAAATATGGGGCTCACCGCAGAGCTCTTATCTCGTATGCACAACATCAGCAGAGAGGAGCAAGATGAATTTGCCCTCAGGTCTCATTTAAGTGCAAAAAAAGCCACCGAGTCAGGACGTTTTGCTGAAGAAATTGTTCCTATTATGGGACATGATGAAAACGGTGTCCCTTATATGATGAAGCATGATGAAGTCTATCGTGCTGATGCCAATATCGAATCACTCAGTAAACTCAGACCTGTGTTTGATCCAAAAAACGGTACGGTCACCGCTGGAAACTCAAGTGCCTTAAGTGATGGTGCGAGTTGCATGTTGATCATGAGTGAAGAGAAAGCAAAAGAACTTGGCCTTAAACCAATGGCCTATATTAAGGCCATGGCAGCAGCGGGTTGTGACCCGTCGATTATGGGCTACGGCCCTGTGCCGGCGACACAAAAAGCCCTTAAAAAAGCAGGATTAAAATTAGAAGACATTCAACTGTGGGAGTTAAATGAAGCTTTTGCAGCTCAATCACTTCCAGTGCTGAAAGACTTAGGTCTAAAAGATAAAGCCGCTGAAATTGTGAATGTAAATGGGGGAGCGATTGCCCTGGGGCATCCACTAGGTTGTAGTGGAGCCAGAATTAGCACGACTCTTTTGCATGAAATGGTGAAGCGTGATGTGAAATATGGTGTTTCAACTATGTGTATTGGTCTAGGTCAAGGCGTGGCCACTATTTTCGAGAGAGTTTAATGTGCAAAAAGAAAAACGAGACGTTAAACAGCATCTTTTTATTTGCGGAAATATAAAAGAGCAGGGTGAATGTTGTGGAGCTAAGAATTCTCCACAACTGGTGGCAGAGCTCAAAAAAAAACTGAAAGAAAATAAACTCTATCAAGAGATAAAGGTCTCTCGCAGTTCATGTTTGGGACCTTGTAGTCAGGGGATTTCAGCAGTTCACTTTCCAAGTAATGAACTCTTTACTCATATTAAAGCCGACGACGTAGATGAGCTCTATGAATTATTAGTGAATAGAATGGCTCTTAACGTTGACTCAGAAGATTCTTAGCAATAATCATAATCATCACTTCATTCGTTCCGGCACCAATCTCATTGAGCTTATTATCACGCATGAGTCTTTCCACTGGAAATTCTCGCGAGTAACCATAACCTCCGTGCAGTTGAATAGCATCAAGGGCAATCTTAGTGGCCATTTTTGGGAGTTGTAATTTCGCCATGGCAGCTGCTGTATTGGAAACATCCCCTTTATCCCATAAATAACATAGGTTATAGAGAAAATGCCTCATCATTTCTGTTTCGCTCGCCATCTCCGCAACCATTTTTTGAATCATTTGAAATTCTGCGAGTGGTTTTCCAAACTGCTCTCGTTCATTGGCATATTTGATACATTGATCCACACAGGCTTGAGCAATTCCTAGCGAGATCCCCGAAATGGTTAGGCGCTCAATCTCTAGATTTCTCATCATATGATAAGTTGAGTCCCCTTCTTCTCCCACTCTATTGAGTGCCGGAACTCTCGCATTTTCAAAAGAGAGCTCACCGGTAGGCGAGGAGCGCATACCCATTTTATGAATCTCTTTGGAAACCGAGAAGCCAGGAGTATTTTTTGTCTCCACAATAAAAGTCGTTAAATCCTTTCTTGCTTCACCGGTTCTGGTGTAGAGGTAAACAATATCAGCGTACTGAGCATTGGTGATCCACATCTTATTACCATTAATAATATAGTGATCCCCATCTTTTTTGGCCTTGCATTGCATACCCATGGCATCAGATCCATGCCCAGGTTCACTAATGGCCATGGCACCAATATGCTCTCCCGTCACTAATTTAGGGAGGTATTTTTCTTTTTGCTCTGCACTGGCATTGGCTTCAATATTATTAACACACAGCATAGAGTGAGCGAGATAAGAAAGGGTCGTTCCTGGACAAACTTTTCCAAATTCTTCCATGACGATGGTTGCTGCAGTCGCCCCAAGTCCAGCTCCCCCATACTCGGGATCGGCAGTGATACCGAGGATTCCCAGCTCTCCCATCTTTTTGAAGGCTTCAAGATTGAATGTTTCCTCTGTGTCGTGTTTTTCGGCAACAGGGGCCAACTCTTTATTGGCAAAATCTAAACAAACATCTCTTAAGGCTTTTTCTTCAGGGGTGAAGTACCACATAGCTGTATCCTTTCTTTAGTAGAACGCTCAATCATAGCTTATTTGCAGTACTTATTCAAATATTGCCCATAGACTTTGAGCATAAAACTCTGGAAACACTGGACTTAATTAATTATGATAAAAGCTAAGATAAGAAACGATTAGGAAGGAAATGGAACAATTAACAACTCCAAAATTAATTGAAGCGGATGTCGTGACGCCTGCCGAAAATTGGTTTCTCTATTGGAAGACTTCTCCTTCTTTATGGGAGACGAAACTAAGAGAGTATCCAGGACCCAATCCTATTTTTGTTCCCATTTATTGGGCGCTTCATTCTGAATATAGCGATCATTATGATTTTGGTCAGATCAAACCTGAAACAGACCTTTTCAAACTTATTCAAGTGGCGCAACAAGTGGGGCGAGAACTTGTTTTTTTAGTGCAGATGAGTCCGGTTCCTTTTCTTATCAATGGAGGAATACCATCTTATCTCGCTCGAACCATTTCCCTTAATAAGCAGGGCCTGGCGATATCTTGTTTGGATAATCAACAGAAAATAAACCGACTCTACACTTTTTATGACCCAAGGGTTTTTCAATCCTACCGAAAATTTGTCTGGAACCTAGGCCAGTACTTTAAAGAAAATAAAATTGAGAATAAAATTTATGGGCTTGATAGTTATCGCATTGAAGATGACTTTATTGTCAGCTATTTCATGGATCATTCCAGTGTCTTTGAGAATGGCTTTGCTCGCTATCTGCAGCAGCTCTCTGAGTCTGAGCCCGAGAAGATAAAACAACTCGAAGAAAATGCTCTGTATAGCAAGACTCTTAAAAAGGATTACTCTGATCTCATAGGGAATCTCTATCATGATGCGGTCTCAGAAGTGTTCGGTCATAAGTGGAATGGAGTTTTAAAAACTTGTTTTATAGGGGGAGGCTCCAAAGACCTTTTTAAAAGGTCTCAAGATAACTGGGAAGTGGAAAAAAGTTATTTTCATCCTCTTATGAAGGCAGTGGTCAATGGTTATTACCCCACCACTTTGCTGTTACACCACAGTATTAAGAACAAATCTTTTGGAAAGCTTTTAAAGGATTTAGTGAGTTCGGCTTTTGTGCAAGCTTATTTGAATAATGATTATATTGAAGATGAACTGAATCTTTCTTTTCAGCCCATGGTATTTTTTGAAGTGGTTGATAATGGAGAAGATTTTTTTAACCTCTCTCAGAAAATTGAAGACTCAGGCCTTATTCAATTCTTTAAGAGTCAATTTGCATGGTCTTACAAGATATCAAGAAATAAAAAAATTGTGATTGAAGAAATGAGCCCGCAAAAAATGTACTTCTTTTTTGGAGAAAGACTTGATTTGAGCAAACTGAATAGTCTCATTAAGCTTTTTCTCAACGGTTATAAAATTTTTATCGATATCAATGGGCTCGATGATAAATTACGAAAAAGACTCGATTCATTTTATACCGAAAATAGCATTAGTATTGAAAAAATTAATTACATCACAAACTTAGATAAAGCGAGTCTGGGAGAAGGTCTTATCCTGACTTATGACAGTGCTAAACTTAAAGAATCATCACCTATCAAAAGAATAGGTTTTTGGGAAAAGATTATGAAATACCTGGAGGTGAAAAACCTCCAAATTGAAGCTGATGAAGATGTTGAATATTTTTGGAAAGTACGTTCTTCCAATACTTATGAGCTCAATTATGAAGAAATTAGAAGAGTGAGTTTCTATAATCCTTCTAGTTATAAAAGAAAGGCGAGAGTGGTGTCTGCATCGAATTTTGCTTTGATCAAATCTCTGGATCAAGTCAATGCAGAAGCGAAGTCAACACCCATTGGAATCGATATAAATCTACTTCCTGGAGGATCAGTAAGTTTAGATTTTGGCTATTATGAGGCTTAATGAGCAAAAAAAATACTCTCTATATTATCTATAATTTTAAATCCCTTGATGCTAAGGAAGCACGTGCTGCCTATAATATCATTCTCATGTACACCGAGGATGGAGAGGTCTCAGCAAAAAACTATCCCGATATTTTTAGTGAAGGAGTGCTCAGTTTTAGTACGAAAGAAGAACTGCTAGCCGTAGGTAAAAAGGCTTTGGGAAGCAAAAACTTTTCACATGTCTATTTGCTCTCAACGGATGATTTCAATGTGGGGATAGAGACTTGCCACGATTTGAGCGCATTTAAAGAGATCTTTAAGCGCTATGGACAGCTGGTTGCAGGGGATCCAGAGGATCCTGATTCGAATATATTCAGTCGATTCTTCTAATTTTCCACCTTTTGTCTAAAAAAATTTCATTATTTTCAAGTATTTACTAAAGTAATTTCAATCCAATAGACTCTATGATAAGTTCGGGCCATGAAAAGGAACTTATTGGATTTAACGGGCGAAGAGCTGAAGACCGAGCTAACGGGTCTGGGCTTTTCAAGTTTTAATTCTAAACAAATTTTTGATTGGATATATAAAAAGCATCAGTTTGACTTAAACGAATGGAGCAATATATCTAAAAAGTTGAAAGCCTATTTAATAGAGAACTTTGAACTTGTGATTCCTAAAGTGATCTGGCAGGGGGAATCGAAGGACGGAACCAGAAAATTTCTGCTTAAGCTAGAAGATGGACAGACGATTGAAAGTGTTCTGATCCCCGCAAGAGAGCGGCTCACTCAATGTATTTCCTCACAAGTTGGATGTGCCATTGGCTGCACCTTTTGTCATACGGGAACTCAAGGTCTCAAAAGAAATCTTAAAGCTGGAGAGATCACAGGTCAGTACTTAGTTCTGACCAAATGGTTACATGAAAACGTGGACCCTTCAGAGAGAATTACTAATATTGTTTATATGGGTCAAGGAGAGCCACTTCATAATTATAATAATGTGAAAGCCGCCACTATTAATTTTCTCGATGATTTGGCTTTTGGACTGGGGCAGAGAAGGATAACACTTTCTACTTCTGGGCTAGTTCCTAAAATAAAAATGCTGGGAGATTTTCCCCCGGTGAATATTGCTATCTCTCTCCATGCCGCAGATAACTCAACCCGAACTCAACTTATGCCAATCAATAAGGCCTATGATTTAGAAAGACTTTTTGAGGCGATTAAAACTATTCCTCTTAAGGCCCATCGTCGTATCACTTACGAGTATTTACTGATTGAAGATCTTAATGATCAACCAGAAGATATCGATGCTTTATGTAATCTCATCAATCGTAAAGAATCGAAAATTAATCTTATTCCTTTTAATGAATATCCGGGGTGTGATTATAAACGTCCGAGTCCCGATAAGATTTTGTGGTTCATGCAAGAGCTCAATAAAAGAGGTTATACTTGTACTGTTCGTCAGACCAAAGGGGATGATATCCTAGCGGCTTGTGGGCAGCTCAAAACTCAGTATGAGAAGTTGAATTTATGGGATCAAGAAAAAGAGCCTCGTCAGGCAGACCAGACTCTTTAATTTCTTATTTTTTTGTTTCTTTGACAATTCTCAGCAACATGTCGGCATCAAGATTTTCTACTTTCAAACCTTCTGGAGTTGTAATGTGAAAGACTTTCTCACCCCCGACAACTTGTTTTTCTTCAATAAAGACCGGAGGTAAGTCTTCGTTCACTTCCTGCTCTCCAGTTTCATGAAGTTCATTTTCTTCTTCAAACTCTTCTTCAAAATGGTGATTTTCTAAAACATCAAATTGTGGTTGATGCTGAGAGTGTATCTGTTCTGCTGTTTCTTCATGCTCTTCACTTTCCATAAAGTCTTCTATCTCTTCCTCACTCATATCAACCGTTTTTGGAAAATCACTTATAATAGTATCCAGGTCATCTTCGTCTTGTTCATGTTGGGCATGTTGATTTAGACTTTGGACTGTTTGATTCGTTACTTCTTCAATATCTAATTCATTTTCATCTTCAATAAAAGGAAAGACTTGGTCTAGATAAAGATTGATCGATGAAGCCACGCTTTTTCCCGGGTCAGCGTATCTTGGTCTTAATCTCGTTTCATGTTCACCTTTAATGACTCTGAGCATGTCTCTGGCAAACCCAAAGCTGACTCCATCAACTGATTTGATAATATTCCTAGAGATCAAAGCATACAAAAGAATATTACAACCAATCGCTATAGAGTAAATATTGAATAAAATAGCTTCTTGAGATTTTAAAAAATTATTGACCACTCGATTGGGCTCAAGTAGTTCAAGTCCCTTTGTCACTAACTCTAAATAAAGCTCATTGGTAAAGGTAAAAAAGATAATATTTGTAACGAGGCATAAAGCACTCACAATGAGAGCGTATTGAAGTAAGAACACTTTATCGAGAGGAGGGTGATTGAGTTGGTCTAACTTTTTAGGTAATTTAAAACGGGGGCGCTTTCCATCTATTTCACAGATCTGCAGATACTTAAAAAATATTCTCGAGACTTGATTAACGAGTTTACTTTTATTTAAACCTGAAACATGAAAGTCATCATTGATATTCCCTTCATTGCAACGATTGGCAAAAAGTTCAATTTGGTCAAAAGAGCGAAGAGTGAGCCAGCTGACAAAAAGCCCAGAAAGAAAGACACTTATAATGACTCCAAAAAAGAAAGGGATATAATCAGATACGCCCATAAAGATTGAGTCATAGAAAGCTTCTTTAAATAATTCACCGGAATTAAAACCATTGGCGACAAAAAAGTTAAAATTCATCTCCATAATGGTCCAAAGTGAATAAAAAATGATACAAAATGAAAAAAGTGGAATAAGTGTTAGCTTAGTGGCGGTCACAATAAAAAACTTAGAATCTTGTGATGCGAACAGGTTATTATATTGACCCATTAAATCTTTTTTAAAGTTCTTCTTCGACTTTTTAAACTTCATCTTTATAAACCTTAGTTAGTTGAAAGTGTCTTAGCTTAATATTTCCAATATCTAATATTCACATCAAGAGATTCATTCTCACTTGCCACATCTCGCTCACTTTCGCTTTCCTCAGTTTGTGAGTCTGCTTCAGGTTGCTCACTGGCCACCTCTCTTACTTCTTTTTCATCTTGATCAAGTTTAAATCCTAGATCATCTTCTAAAGTGGAGTCACTTACTTGCACTATACGAGCGCCTGCAGTGAAACTAAAAAGTAAAATAAATGTCATCATCATTGTTTTCATAAAAAACTCTCTGGTTGTATGAATTCTCTAAAATTTATCGGATTTTGAGCGGGATTCTTTAATGATGGAACAAATTGAAAAGAAACTTTAGTTTTGTAAAACTCTTCTTGATAAGTACTTAATATTCTTATTATCCTGACTGGCTTGCTCGGGCTTAGTAAACTTCTTATTTTGTAATTGATTGTTTATAATCCTAAAGAATATAAGTTATTGAAAATTTAGGAGATATCTGTGTCAAATGAGCGCTCAAGAGGAATAGTAGGAATCTTTATTTTAGTTTTTACTCTTTTTATCATTTTTTTAATTTTTGCTTTTTATACAATTTCGAATCTAAAAGGAACCATTACGGTTGATTCAGCTCCTATTGGAGTTATTGAAGTCGATGGCGTTATTATGGATTCCAAGATCACGATTAAAAAACTCCTTAAAGCTGAAGAAGACAAGGGAATAAAAGCTATCATTATGCGTATCAATTCCCCGGGAGGAGCTGTCGGTCCTACTCAAGAAATATATGAGGAAATTAGAAGGATAGATGAGAAAAAACCTGTTTACGCCAGCTTTGGAACGGTGGCGGCCAGTGGGGGCTATTATATTGGAGCTGCTTGCAGAAAAATCTACTCTAATGCTGGAGCTTTAACGGGTTCTATTGGTGTCATTATGAATTTTATGAACTTAGAGAAAGTTTATGAATGGGCCAAAGTTAAACCAGAGATTATTAAAGCGGGTAAATATAAAGATATTGGTTCTAGTTCAAGAGGAATGACAAACGAGGAACGTCTTTTAATGCAAGAGATGATTGCTAAGGTTCATGATCAATTTATAAATGATATTTATAAAGTGCGTTCAGAAAAAATAGAAGGTGGGAAAGAAGCTCTTAGAAGTTATGCCCAAGGTCAGATCTTTTCTGGAGAAGGAGCTCGTGAGCGTGGACTGGTAGATGAAATTGCTGGTCTTTGGCAAGCAGGACGAATGATTCATGATGAGCTCAAACTAGAAAGTGAGTTTGATCTAAAGTTTATCAAAGTGAAAAAAGAGAATCCAAGCCTTTTTGAAATGATTAATGATATGGAAGAGAAGGTTAAAACGTTAACCTCTGGAGTGACTCTTTACCCAGTTCCTCTTTTCTTGCATCAATAGGTAATTGTGGAAGCATTAACTCTACTGACATTTGTAAAAGAACATCTCTTAGCTGTTTTAGCTATTATTATTACCCTCGTGTTTATTTATCACTATATTATTGAAAAAGAACATGGGGTGAAATTATCTAAGAAGTATCGAGACAGTATTTATGAAACTCAATCCAAGATTTTTCTAAATGCGACCCAGTACCTCATTTCTGGTCATAAAGATTTGGCCATCAAAGAATTTCTTAATGCAGTTGACCTTAACCGAGAAACTCTTGATACCTATTTTGCCTTGGGTGGGCTGTTTCGCAGCAATGGGGAAATCGATAAAGCTATTAGTATTCATCGCTCTTTAATCGCCAGAGAAAATATAAATGAATCTGCTAGGCTTCGAGCCCTCAAGGAACTGGCACGAGACTTTGATAAAGGCGGATTTATCGATAAGGCCATTGAGACTTATAAAGATGTCTTAAAAATTAATCGTGATCAAGATGAAGTGATTAGTTCATTATGTCGTATTTATGAAGATATAGAAGATTGGGATCAGGCTTATAATTATAGAATTATGCTCTCAAAAGTGGGGCACGAAAATCAATCTGAGACCATTTCACATATTCTTGTCGAGAAGGCCAAAGAGCATTTTGTAAGAGGGGATTACAAATCTGCAGCAGAAGATCTAGATGATGCCTTTCGTTTTGCACCGAGTGTGTCTGCGAAAATTCTCAAGCTTAAAATTTATTTGATGCAATCTAAACTTGAAGATGCCAAAGCTCTTCTGATTGAGCTATTAAAAGAGCATCCCATGTATTCATCATTTATTTTTATTTCATTGGATGAATTTAACCATCAAGGAGATAAAGAGCATTATTTTGAAAAACTGAAATTACTCAAAAGCTTTTTTCTGGAAATAGAAGACGCTCAGTTAGATAAATCTCCTTCTGTTATTCTTTCTCAAATCAGACTTTTAAAAGACTCAGGTAAGATCGATAAAGCCTTTGAAAAACTCAATCAATGGATTGAAACCAACGATAAAAAAAGTGATGTTCTTGATATAGAATATATTAAACTGCTTATTGATATCGGAAAGCAAAATGAAGCTCTTCAACAAACAAAACATCTGCTAGGAAATTTACATAGCACACTCACGAGGCATTATTGCTCTCAATGTGGGTATAACTCAGATGAAATCTTTTGGCGCTGCCCTCAATGTCACAAATGGGAAACGATTCAATTTAGGTGGAAAGTATGATGAAAACATCTCTTGTGGCCCTCCTTTTTTTGGTTGGATTTCAGGCAGAGGCTGAGGTTGGTCGAAAATATTTCACAGAGTTTCTAGGGCATGTTCATAAAAATATGTCTAAAGACTCGGCCTCAAAAACCATCGTTCAGTGTTCCCATTCAGTAAAAATTTTAAAAGTCATGGAAGGAGCACCGGATTGGACCTATGTTCAAGTGGGGGAGGATAAAGGTTATATTCAATCCGCTTATCTTTCCGAGTCCAAGCCAGAATGTTTACAGGGAAAATATCCAGAGTTTTATAAAAATCTCAACCTCGATATAACTGAAATGTATTATTGGGGGAAGCTTTATGACCAGTACTTTAGAGGGAAATCTAAGATTAAATGAAATATTTGCTACTCACACTATTTTTCGTCTGTAACGTTTTCGGGCAAGAAACCTTCGAAGAAGAGCAAGAAAAACTACTCGACTATTCGAGTATTAAAAATGTTCTCAAATCTGATGGACTAGAAGAGTCAAAACAAAAAAGACAAAATCTAGTTAAAGAGATCAAAAAAGCTAGAAAAGAGATCAAGGAAGAAAAGTTCTCTTATCCTAGTGGCGGAGATTTCTGGATGCTGATGAGCGAGTTTTGGTTGGTAAAAAATGCACAGCTTCTTAGTTGGGACTTTCCCAAGCCTGATTATGGCATTGAGGTGGCGTTTAAAAATCTTCTCGAGAATCTAGGCTATTATAATAAGTCATTCAAAGTGCTAGTGATTAATTCACCAACTATTGTTCATTTTGGTCTTCCGAGTAAAAAAGATGAATATATCTTTATTTTGAGTCTTCCATTTATGAGAAGTCTTGATCTCACTAAGGTGGATTTATCTCTTGTGTTGTTAGAAGATTTTTTAAGGCTTGAGCAACAATTTTTTATAAATAACTTAGATGAAGATTTGAGTTTCTTAGGAAAAAGTTTTTCCACCACTTCTTTTGATAAGAAAGCTATTGCGAAGATTCAAAAAAAATACACTGAGATCATTACAAAAACAGGCTTTAATTTTCAACAACAATTTGAAGTGACTAAGAAAATGGACTCACTCCTAAAATCTAACCCTTCCTTATGGGGAGCTTATTACAGAATGATAAATAAGATCGATAAGTTTGTGAAAACAGATTTGTTGTATCAAGATTACGTGAAGATTTATCCTTCACCAGAACTTCAATTAAAATGGTTGGCACCAAAGAAAAAACAATTATGAGCTTAAATAAGATTATGCATATTGCGGATAAATCCCAATCAAAAATTTTATTTTATTTTCTTTTGTACTCCTTTGGATATATCTTCGCCCACCTTATTTTGACTTCGATTTTTTCTTTTTTTCACTTTTTACTCAGTCATGATCTGGGAACAATCAATAATTGGC
>CEQY01396364.1_pt1 | contig 13906 bp, 14 predicted proteins | sample 361391 | NCBI WGS metagenome assembly CEQY01 (sample SAMEA2621075, study PRJEB7988) | marine metagenome | isolation source: saline water (ENVO:00002010), including | reverse complement strand
ATTCTCCCCCCTTGTTCAAGACATCTTTGGCATCGCTGTTGAAGTTCATAAAGCTTTTCAGTGTAAGTCAGCATCTGTTCAAAAGCTTTTTGATCGACTTCATTTAAAACTTCTATGGCCTTACTTAAATCATTTACGCTTAAATGGGAGAGGTTTTGAGTTAAAGGATGAAAGCCTTCGGTAACTAAATTTCCAAGTGAAAATTCAGAGCGCTCCTTTAGAAATAAATCCAGCTCTTGTTTACTCATGACTTCCTCTTACTCCTTCTCTCTTTTTTTCTTGGCATATTAGCACAGGGCCCCACACTTAAGCATTAAGATTCACACAAAACATATATAAAAGATGAAACAGATTTAGAAATTAATGTGAAAGTTTGTCTACAGAGGTTAGAATTTAGACGAAAAAAAAGGGGGCCTCCTGCATGACCCCCCTCTTCTCTTCGGCTTCCTTGCCTATCTCGGGCAACATCCTATCGCCCACAATATTATTATAACCAGACATTGCGTTTAAAAAAAGAAGTTTTTTTATGAGGAAAAAATTTCTTTTTTAACTGAGTAGCTCACTCTTTTTAATTTTTAATAAAATGCCTTAAAATGCAGCTTTCAACGGTTTTGCATTGATTTAATCAGTTAATTGCTACAAAATAATATCACAGAAATATACTAGAAAAGAAGGTACCCGAGTGTTTGGCGCGGTTTTTAACAAGAAAAATAAATACTATTCAACAAGAACTTTTACCTACTACTTACCTGCACCTCCCCCTCGCAAGTCTGGCTATCAAGAAAAAGAGTTCGACCTTCTCGTCCTTGAGCTCTCTAAGCTTGGCTTTGAGATTATTTCGATTCAGGCGACATCCCACCAAACGACAGACGGAGGTGGTGTGTGGATACTCTGTCATCTGGGGGCCCCCACTTCAGAGATTTTTAACCAAAGAATCAACTTGAATATTGGTGAGTCCGGAAAGATTCAATCTGAGGAAGTGCCTATGGACCCAAGTATTATTCATGAGTAAATTATTTCTTTTTGTTTTACTAAGTTCATGTGCTTTGTTGATCGACACCTACGAGAAGGACACACTCACAGAAAAAGATATTTCTCCTATAGATAAAACGGAGCAGACTTATTGCCCTATCATCCAAAACAAGATTCTCATCAATGAAAGTAAAAACTCTCAAGATGTGTTTGAAAAACTTATTTCGAAAGTTTCGGTAAAAAAGCCGCTAAGTTTTATCGACAAAGTCGTATTGTGGTCACTCTTACAGATTAACCTCAGGCCTGATCAAAACTCCCCTACCTCAAAGTTACAGTTTGCTCTCAACTATAATCAAAAAGAATATTATTTTAATGTTTTTTCAAGTGATAAAGAAGACGCCCCTTATTTTTACTTACTAGAGCACTTACTCAAAACGTTCAAAAGTCGTCATTCTCTTAGTTCTCTGGCGACTCTCTATGACAATCACATGCAAAGAAGCTTGCTTGTGACCGAGGGCCTTGAGGAGTTTCTCATACAAAACAAAAAAGAGCTTGCGACTCACCCCATACTTTCAAAGATATATATGAGAGGAGATGAGACCCTTAAAAGGAATGAAAGACTTCCCAAATTAGAAATCCTTCCTCTTGTAAGGTTTTATCTCAAAAAGAAAAATCCTAAAAACTACCAAGTGAAGCAGTTTTTATTTAAGTTTCAAGATCAAGCCTCTTTTGTCCCCCACTGTAATTTTGATATGGGACTTTATGAAAACTCAATCTTTCTTATTAGCAAAGATTATATAACGAGCAATTTATTTGGAATGAAAGACCATGAGAATACTTTCTTTGCGGTTAGTTCTCAAAAACTAGATAAACTTACCTCCTATGCCTCATCAATGGTTTTTGAGGGCTCCTCAAGTGTGAGGTCTGCTTCTATCTGTTTATTTAAAAATCGCCTAAAGAAAGACAACAGGTTATGGATGGTCTCTACAGCTAGCAGAGACCCTGGCCAACATCTCTATCACTACCTTGAATATGGTTTAAATGAAGTGAACTCTATTAAAGAGCTGGACACGATGATGAAATTTTCCAGACACCTTTTTCTCAAAAATCCTGTGCGATTGGTTTTTGAGGCCAAGAGAAGTGATCAAAAACAAATCCAGGAATTACTCAAGCTGGATATACCACTGTATAATGCTAAAAGCCTAGGCAGGGTCTGGGGGTTTTTCCAGAATCAAACAGAATCTTCTTTTATATTAGATGCTAGAAGAGCCGGGGCGATAAGTTGCAAGTCAAATTAATCATTTTAGGAGTTGTGTCACAAACTCAAAGAGAATTGACTCTTAAAGAGAGTGACCAAAATTTAAGTTTACTTGAAATTTTAAGAATCAACTCTATCCCTATCGCTTCAAGTTGTGATGGAGAAGGTATCTGCAAAAAATGTCTTGTGAATGATGAACTTATAAGTTGTCAGATCAAAGTCAAAGACTTTCTCGCAAGGGGAGAAAACACAATAAAAATTAGCTATTGGTAAAGCAGTTTATTCGGCTGCTTCTATTTCCCCAGCTACTTCACGACCGAATTCACGACCGAATTCACGACCGATATTTTTTAAGATATTTTCAGTGGTATCATAGACTTGATTCATGTCTTTATCACTATATTCAGTCACTTCTTTAGTCACTGTAATCTCTTGTTCACATTGAGCCTGTTCACAATTTTGCTCTTCAGCAGAAAAAGCCGACATTACAAAGAGTGTTAAGCTGAGCACTAAAAATTTCACGGGAAACCTCCTATCACCTCATCTTATCATACAAAACAAAAACATCCCTTACTAGAGGGATGTTTTCGTACATTATAAATGTTGGATTGAATTATTTTGAATACTTAATAACTTTTCCCATCCCATTGATGAAAAAAGTGTAGCTGTCATTAGTTGACTGAAGGACTGTGTTAATACTGTAGTCGAGAGTAAGAAGTCCACCGGCTACAGGGTTATCAACTGTTCCTTGATTCATAATGCTATCAAGTTTGAAGTTAGCATTAAGTGTGTATCCCCATTTTACATCTACTTTCACTGGCTTGATCATAGCCCCTGTTATGAATCGTCCGCTTCCATTATTTTGACCACCGTAAGAAAAGATCAACATAACATCCATTGAAGCTGTTTTCACACCCATATAGTTTTTAACGTACATTCTATAAGTTTTGGCTTTAGGAGCTCTCCACCCGTGGAGTTGCATAGCAGATATGGCTTCTCCACCAGCTGCTCTTGGAAGAATGTCAATGGGCTCAACATTCATTTGAACTACAGGTTTTCCAGCTTCAATAATTTTATAAATTTCTTTTCCTAAAGCAATGAGTTCTTTAGTAATAAGAATATATTCTCCAATTCCCTTTTGGTTAACAGAGCTTTGGTTAAACTGATCCTTAAACTGAGGGGCCTTTTTTTCATGAATGGCCATTTCTATCTCTTCACCATTTTCATCAACCAGAACTTCAACCAGCTCTACTGATTTAATTTGTTGAAACTGTGCATCATAAACGTTCTCAGCATTTGCTAATGCTGGAAGGACTAAAAGTGCAGATAATAAAACTCTTAAATTCATACGCTCTCCCTGTTTGCTCTGAATTAATTTCATGCACCATACCTACAAAATGACTCACCACTAAGTCAAGCTGCAAAATAGAAAATCTTACTTACTTAGTCTGTCATTTCTCGCTATGCGCTAAACACCTATTTTTTATCACTTTTTTCTTGCATTTCAATATTTGAAATCGTAAATTGTGGCTTCTCAAGAATTAGAAAAACTAATAGTTTTATTAAAGAAAGCTTATATAAAAGGAATTTCATGCAATTACTGTCTATTTTAAGTCTGTTTTTTGTCTTAACTGCTCAAGCTGAGTTTAGAGTTGTGTCTTATAATATTCGAAATTTTGACTATGATGAGAGATCACATGTAAGTACGAATAAAGCTCACCTTATTCAACAAATTAAAAATATGAATCCCCATCTTATGGCGGTACAAGAAATCAATAAGGGTCATGTCTTTAACACAATGTTAAATAATAATTTTGATGCTCGCTACAAACTGGCCCTTACTCGTTGTGGTGGTGCCCATGACCAAAAGCTTGGTTTTGTTTTTGATCAAACTAAACTTGAGCTTCTTTCTTTTAAAGAAGACTCAAGAACAGTTAATGTAGGACATGCCTACCAGGAAGTGTGTGGTCATGGATCACGTCCCTTGGCGATAGGTGTTTTTAAAAGAAAAGATACTCAAGAGACTTTCATTGCGATCTCTGTTCACCTCAAATCTGGAGGGAGACCTAAGAATATTGAAAAAAGATTTAAACAACATAAAGTGATTCAAAACGTAATTCAAGAGTATAAAGCAAAAGGAATCGATAACTTTATTCTCATGGGGGATTTCAACTCTACTGAGTACAATAATAAAAAATCATCAGCTCACGAAAAATTTAAGCAAAGTGTAAACCGGATGAATGGTATTGATCTGTCCAAACAAATCAGTTGTACATCCTATTGGTGGGGTGGCATTGATGATAACACGCAATACCCTTCCTTGTTGGATCATATCATTGTCTCAAAAAACTTAGTCAAGGGTGTTTCACCACAAGCACAAAGCTTCGGGCACTGCGCTAAGCTTAAATGCCAAATTACGGCTGAAAGAGATATGGGTGTAAGCTTTGATGAAGTCAGTGATCATTGCCCGCAACTGGCCACATTAAAATAGGCATGTACATTCAGCTTTTCAAACCTTATTCTTAAAATATGAAGTATTTAAGTTTTGATATTGAAGCGACTGGTCTTGAGGAAGACGCCTATATTATAGAGTTTGGGATGGTGCCGTTTTGTACTGAAACTCTTAGTATCGAAAAAAGTCTGTCCAAACATTTTTATGTTAAATGCCCCTCTTTTGAATCTCTAGAAAATGATTTAAGTGATTGGGTGAAAAAACATAATAAAGAGCTCATTCAAACGGCTCACTCAAAGGGAATAACTCTCGCTACATTTAAAAAAGAACTGGAAATGTATCTCATGAGTGCTCCTATACAGAAGTATTTTAATAATGAGAAAGTCGTACTTTTTGGTAAATCAATATCCGCAATTGATTTGCCTTTTTTAAATAGAGACTTAGGCTGGGAATGGATGAATCACCATTTTAGTCACAGAAATTTAGATTTGACTTGCCTGTCTCATGGTTTAGTAGACATGGGAATACTCCCGCCGGGTATGGAGTCTGGCTCTGCACTCATGAATCACTTAGAGATGGGTGAAGTTTGTCATACGGCCCTAGAGGATGCCATTAATACAGCAGAGATGTATCTTAAAATTCTCAAGGCCCATTCAAAAAAACATCAGTAAATAAATATTCTGGGCCATATAGGTTTGAGAATAACGAGTGTCTCTAATTGTTGACTCAAAGCTTCGAATACGAGTTCTTAATCCTATTTGCAAATCCTTATTAAAATAAGAGATCCCAGCAAAACCTTCAACCATAGGGGAAATTAAGACAATAGACTCTTTTTTAGCTCCCTCTAGTAAAAGACTTTCTAAACGAGGGCCTAGGGAAATGAATCCATTTACAAAAAAGGATGAAAAAGTATAGAGCCCGCTTACACCCATCTGCCCCATAGCCGCGTCAGTGGTTAGGGTTTCTATTGCACTCAATTGATCAAAATCTTCAGAGTACTGGTCTGGTATTAAAGAACCATCTCCCCCAATCTCACTATGAACAAATCCGAATTTATAAAAATAATCATAATTTGTTTTTGGGTTAAAAACAAAATCTCCATGAAATTCAAAGAGATTCTGCTCAGTCATAAATAATACTTCTGCCCCAATATCTGAGCCTGAAAGTGTTTCTGGATTAGAACGACTCAATTCATCAATATCCTCTAAAACATAAAAATCTTGGAAGTCACGATAAAAAAGATCGACTAACATCTGAGCTGAATAATACGAAATAACAAAATCTGAATAACTTGATTCAAGAAACTCTTCATCCTCTTCTTTTTCAGCAGAGAACTGAAGGCCAAAAGCATATTGCGGCCCTATAAATTGAATGGCCACCTCTACTTGTGGATTAGGTTCAAATCTAATTTCTTTTTGATTATTTTTAAAAATATGGCCATAGTTTGGCTCTGTATATTTCAGGCCAGTGCCTAAAAACTGGGCAGAGACAGAGGATGAGAGTATAAATAAAAAGAAAAACAATAATTGGTAATACATATTCTTATATTACCACTCAAGAGTTATTTTTTAACTAGATTTTTGCTTAGTCGCGCCAGATACAAGGCAGGATTGCGAACCTTGTTATTTCTACGAATTTCGAAATGAAGATGAGGTCCTGAAGAGCGACCTGTTGAGCCAACTTGAGCGATCACTTCACCTTGAGAAACTTTTTGACCTTTTTTTACATAATGTTTGCGATTATGTGCATAGACAGTGTGATAGTTATTTGGATGCTTAATTACAATAATATTTCCATAGCCTCGCATTCTACCAGCATAGGATACCACTCCCCCAGCACTGGCAAGAATTTTTGTCCCACTTAGAGCAGGTATATCAACACCATCGTGATGTTTACCTCTACGTTTACCAAAGTGAGAGGAGACTCTTTTTGAGCTTGGGACTGGCCAGATAAAAGTCCCGTGGTCACTTAATTCAGCTGGAGAGTAATCAATACGACTATCAAAAAAACCTGACTTTGGATTATTGAGAAATCCTACATTGGATGGCATGAAAGTCCATTTTCCATTGACCATCACGTACGACCCACTCCTATGGTGAGCACAAGAGAACATCAAAAAGATTAATATAAGGATCCCAAGTTGCTTTTCCATCCTATATTGTTTACCTTTTTTGAAAAAAGAGCAAATTGCTCTTCAAATTCAACATTATTTCCGGATAGATTTTGTAAATCAATAGCAATATAGCCTGAGTCAACGGCGTCGCAGTCACTTCCAGTGATAGGCATATGACCTTTATAAGTACCACCTACCCAAAAGTAATTTCGCCCACGAGCATCTACCCTTTCTATGATCTCTTCGGAATAATTTTGATAACCTGGAAAACAAACTTTCACTCCGGAAAGTTCTTCCAAGGGAACATTTGGTACATTTATATTCACTAAGCACATAGGAGGGATAAGCTTATGAAGGTCATTTTGAAGAAAGACTTTTACCGCTTTGGCCGCCAGATCAAAATGCTCAAGATCTTTAATCGCTTTGGTCACCAGTGAAACAGCGATACTAGGCACTCCCCTAAAACAAGCTTCTCTTGCTGCAGCCATGGTGCCAGAGTAGAAACGATCTTGACCGAGGTTAGCTCCGTGATTAATACCTGAGACAACGACATCAGGTTTATTATCTTTAAAAAACTTACCGATGGATACAAGAATACAATCTGCCGGAAAGCCTGTGCACTCATAAATATTATCTTTCAATTTGTTTAATCTTATAGGCTCACCCAGAGTGATTCCATGACCACAGCTTGAGCGTTCTCTGTCAGGTGCTACAACTGTTGTTTTGAATGATGTCATAAGCTCTTCGTTGAGAAATTTTATCCCTTGGGCCCTAACACCGTCATCATTAGAAATGAGTATATTCATTCTTCTTCCTTCTTAAATAAATGTAAATAATAACTTAACTGGTCTGATAATAAAGTCTGATTTACATTTTGATAACTCCTTTCAACTTTAGAATTAATTTCAAACTGTATGCCATGAAACTCAAAATACTCAAACATACTGAGCATAATCTCTGTGTCCCAATCGAGTAGCAACTCAAACTTTATTTTTGAGTTTATATCCGCAAAGAGCTGTAAAAAACCAAAAAGCTCTCCTGTTTGTTGAAACTCTCGCAAAACACTATGAGTTAAAATAATTTTTTTGAGATTTTTTGTAGAGGCTAATGAGGATATTTTCTCTTCAGAATGGTAATGCCAAAAATAAGGGATATTTAATTTTTCTAGCTCTGCGACTTTCTCTTGCCCAGTAAACTCAACATAAAACTGATGAGAGAGAGATTTAAGATCTTGATAAAAATGATTGATGACAAAATCTTTATCGTTTTCAAAGAGCAAAGAGACATTTAAACCTTTGAACTGTGTTAAAATGGACTTGATTTTGTGTTCCTGAATAAAATTAAAACTCTTAGGCCTTAAGTCAAAGCCAATTGAATTTAAATGATAAGATTTAATGGTTTGTATTGTGTTCTCAGAGGTCACACCTGTAATCGTTATAGACATGTTCCTCCTAAATAGGAGAGAAAGAACTGTTGTGATTCAACAGTTCCAATAGATTCGGGATGAAATTGGAAACTCAAAATGTTTTTATCTTGTGCAATGACAAGTTCATCATCATGAATATGTTTTAACTCAGGCCACTGTGTGGGGTTCTCATTGAGCGCCATGACTGCGAGAGAATTATAGCGCTGAACATAGATTTCTTCAGGTAGGGACAAAGCTCTCTGCAATTTTTTTTCTAAATGATACTTAATTTGCATCCCATGGGTTGGATGTTTTGAGCGTTGGATAGAGAAGCCTTTAAGGTGGCAAATAATTTGATGGCCAAGACAAATTCCTAGGACTTGATTATCATGATTGTTAAGAATTTTATGAAGTGATGGATATAGTTCTTTATAATCTTGCGGGTGACCAGGCCCAGGTCCCAATATATAGTAGCCTCTCTTTTCTTCGTTTAGAAAATGTTCTATCTCTTCAAGAGGTATCACTTTGATGTTTAAATTAAGATTGAGTTTGAGTAATTCAGAATATATTTGAAAAGTAAAACTATCTTGAAAGTCGAGTAAAAAGACGTCTGCTTTCATTATATACGAGTGAAGTTCCAGAAGTTCGTTCTATATTCTTTGAACTCCTCATTTCCAAAATTAAATTCCCAATTAATTGAAAATCGTTGTTCTATCAGAGTTTCTCTATAGTTCAAATTGACGATCCAACAGTTATTGTGAGGCATGAAGTCTACTTGATAAATAGAACTGATATCCTCATTTGCATCCAAGTCAAAAGATTTAAGATAGGAGAATCCAAGAATATCATGGGGTCTGAATTGAAAACCAGTTTGAATGACTTTAAGGTTAGAGGACGTAAATGAGTTGTGGTCATACTTCCCTAAAAGGCTTAAACGTTCAAACCTTTTTTGAGCATGTAAAGTTAGAATATTATCACTCGTTTGATGAAAATAATAATCGGTTAGTTTAAAACGCCATGACCCCACATTATAGCCTGAGTTTAAATAAAGTCTGGTCAGCTTGTCTTCAACACTATCTGCTGACTCTTCTAAGAGAAGCCCTTGTGATAATTCAAAATAACCTATGGTTGAGTAGTTAAATTGATCTTTAAGATATTTTTCATCTGTTGAGTAGATATAATTTTTAGGTGTTTTTTTGATCAGTGAATTATTCCATTGAAATTCGAATGTATTTTTGAGAGGTATTGTGGTCCTCGTTTCATTTGATTGCAGCTCATCTAAATCTTCAATAATTGCGTCGCGGTAATCAAACCAACCTTCTTCCTCTTGAATTTGAGCTAAAAAGCGTTCATTTCCAGACTCATCACTCGCCAATATTTGATGATGTATGAATTTAAATTCTTGAGCATGCCTATAACTTGAACTGGTCACTTTAAATCTCTCTCTGGCAAGGGCACTTTCAAAGCTTGGTAGCTCACCAATAAGTTTGTCGTTTTTCTTAGGTTCTTTACCTGATTGATTTTTGAATTTCATTAAATCTTGTTCTCGAAATTCATCACGACTATATGTCTCCTCATAGGCCAAGCCAAAAATTCGATCCATCGTAAAACTTACTTCGGTTGAAATTAAATTGGTATATTTTGAAAAATTTTGCTCTTCACTCTCATCAAAATTATATTCTTGATAATCAATCGAAATATTCGAACTTAAATTTAAAGGGCCCCAGTTAAGCAAGCTAAAATGGACATAAGGATATGCCTCGATTCGATGAGCATTTCTCAAGTAAGCATCTTCCTCCTCTGCTTCTTCAACTTGTTTAAAGTTCGAGAAACGACTTTTAAAGCCTGAAGAAATCTTATGTAAAAATTTATGCTCACCTTGATACAGCAGCTGAGGCATGACTGAAAGGTTCACGGTAGGAAGAGTTTGAACGTATTGTTTATCAAATTCCGTAGGGTCATCCACGAGAATATTACGCTTATAACTCGACTCTAAACTCAAAGAGAACTGATCAAAACGTTGATTTATGAAAAAATCAATTCCGTAGTCATTGCTCAGCAATCTATCATCGGTATAATAATTAAAATCTCTGAAAAAATCCGTATCTCCTGACCCTTGAATCAAGACATGATGGGAAAAACTATTACTCCATTGGGAATGATTTTCTAATTCAAAATAATTACGAAAATAATGTCTATTGGAAGCCGAAGTATTTTGCTCTCTGGGTTGATAGATTTCATCCATAACCAATTTACTATTGATTTCAAGCCAGTTTTTTTCCGCAAAAACCTGTCTATATTGCAGATTTGTTCCTAACCCACGTTCCCCTAAAAATGTGGGAGTGAAGGTGGCATCTTTATCTTCATCGATGGCCCAAAAAACAGGTTGTTCATAAATAAACCCTTCTGGAGCTCTTTGATTTAACTGAGGAAAAAGAAGTCCTGACTCTCGTGTTGTTTTTACGGGAAGAGCTATATAAGGTAAATAAAGAACATCGGTCCCTTTGATCTTGGCAAGGGCGTGATAAATTTGAACATACTCTCCTATTTCTAAATGCACTTCTTGACCAGAGATCATCCAAGATTCAACGCAGTCTCTACATGTTGTAAACTCAGCTTCTTTTGCGAAATATTTATTCTCAGATATTTTTTTGATTTTGCTCGCGACGATACTAAACTCAGTGGTAATCATTCTCGCATTATCCATCTCAAGTTTATTGCTATTCATATTGAGAGCGATTCGCGATCCATAAATAGTTATATTTTTACCTATATATCTGACACTTCCCTCAAGTGTGATATCTCCCGTTTTAGAATTAAGAGTCGCTTTTTCACCGTAGAGTGTATCTTGACCAGAGATGATGATAACATTTCCCACGGCTTCAAAATAGGTTCCATTGTCTCGACGATAGGCTTTTTCTGAGTAAATATTTACAGAATCACCTAAGCTTAGTTGGAGTTCATTTTTCGATTGTGCTTGGCAGGGAAAGGCTGCCCAAAAAATAATTAGAGCCAGTGACAAGAACTTTGCCCCCTGGAATGTTAACTTGGGAAAATATATGTTTGTTCTGTAGTATTTCAAATTTAAATTCTTCTTGAATCTTTTCTAACGATCCTTCGTCAATTGATTTTATATGTTCAAAATGAGTTAGTTTAATTTGATTTACTGTAAAAAGCTGCAGCAGAATGCGGCACATCACTTTCAATTCAGAAAGGCTTCTTTTACTAAATGAAACTAAAACTAAATCATAATTAGTATACTGGTGTGCACACAAGAATTGAACTAATTTTCTCAATCCATCAATATTATGGCTCGGATACAAATGAAATTCACAATCATCGATCACTACACTTCCTCGAGAAGCATAATGAAATACCTCAGTTTGTGAGTAAGGTATTTCAAAGTATTTGCATATCGCTTGGGCCATAACTGTATTTCTTTGAGTAAAAGAGTCTGAAACCTGGCTATTCTCCTTATCAAACATATCCATCCATTCCACACCAAGTTGAGATGCCATTTTTTGAGTTTGAGTCCTTAGATATTGAGTTTCAAATGAAGTGATAAGTGGTGCATTGACTCTCATTATTCCCAATTTTTCTTTCAAAATTTGCTCTAATCTATTTCCTAGTAAATGTTGATGATCTCTAGAAATACTTGTGACTACAGCGCAATCGGTATCAAGAGTGTTGGTCGCATCCAAACGCCCCCCTAACCCAACCTCCAAAATTATATAATCTGGAGGAGATTCTTCGATAAGGACGAGAAAAGAGAGAAAAAGGAATTCAAAATAACTCAATGTTTTTAATTCCTCATTCAGAAGAGATTTTGTTTTCTCAAAAATAGCAATCAACTTATCTGAATCAATTTCTTCTCCGTCCACCGCGAAACGCTCAGTGACTGATTTTAAGTGGGGAGAAGTCCAAGTATAGACTGAAAAATGTTTTTTTATATATCCGGTTAGAATACGAGATGTCTCACCCTTTCCATTAGTCCCAGCGATAGTGATAATCTTAGATTGTTGAGGATTCAGATTGAGGCTAGCTATAAGAGATTTAAGATGTTCAAATTCCCCAGAGAAATATTCCCCATGAAAAAGACTCTCAAGCCAATGATCAGGGGTCATTCTTGTGAGAACATCTTTATATAAAATGAGAGCTCTGATTTGAGTTTTTCTCTAGGAACAATTGTGTCTATAAATCCATGTTCTAGTAAAAACTCAGACCTCTGAAAACCTTCAGGAAGTGTTTGACGAATAGATTGCTCTATAACTCGAGGACCAGCAAAGCCGATCAAAGCTTTTGGTTCTGCAATATTAATATCCCCAAGCATGGAGAAACTTGCAGCACATCCTCCGGTAGTGGGATCAGTTAAAACGGATATATACGGGATTCCATTATCTTTTAATCTTCTTCGCGCAGCTGATGTTTTTGCCATTTGCATAAGAGAGAGAATACCTTCTTGCATTCTTGCTCCCCCAGAACATGAAATAACTATAACAGGTGCTTTATGCTCAAGACCTAACTCCATGGCCGTTGCGATTTTTTCACCGGTCACAACACCCATTGAGCCACCCATAAAATAGAAATCCATAACAGCTAAGGCAACTTTTTTACCTTCAAGAGTGGCTAGACCACAAATTGTTCCGTCGTCTTTTCCAGTATTGGTCTTTGCTTTTTTTAAGCGCTCTTCATATGAGACTTTATCTTTAAACTTTAAGGGGTCATTAGATTTAAAATCAGAAATGTACTCTTTAAAGCTCCCCTTATCCACTAATAGCTCAATTCTTTGACTTGCGGTAATGCGGTAATGATGATTACAGTGAGGACAAACTTGATGATTCTCTTCTAGACGAGTGGACTGTAAAATCTCACCACAACTCGTACACTTTTTCCAAAGGCCCACAGGGACATTATCATTTTTCTTTTTGATATTTTTTATTTTTGGATTTTTGACACTATTAAACCAACCCATAATTACCTTCTTTCACTCGTTTTCATTGTGGCCCTAGTTTAGAACAGGGATGACTATTGCGTCAATAAATTCCAAGACTTGCCTTTTATATGCGCATCTTGTTATCCTATTAATATAATTAAGGAGACGGTATGTCGTATTATTTTAACCCTCATGGTCATCAGTGCCCTTGGTATGCTTATACTGAATTATTAGGTTATCCAAGCAGTTCTCGATGTGAGGAAATTGCCTGTTATCTCATGAGTGAGCCTGTGAATACTGTGTCCTCTTTTGCCTTTCTTATCGTGGCTTTTATCTGCAGTAGTTTTCTTTTGAAAAAAGACCATCCAGATTTAAAACTGTTTGTGAATATTTTTGTCTTGGCCGCCATTTTTACTGCTGGTTTTCATTTGATGAATAATTTTATTATGCAACTGCTTGCTCATGGGAGCTTCTTTATCTTGATTATGATTGGCCTCGTGAAAAGCTTTATCAGATGGGGTAAAATTAGCTACACCGAAAGAACTCCCATTCTTTTAACATCAGGGTTTGTCTACCTACTCCTCTCATTTTTGTTGTATAAAAAATTTGCTCATCCTGAAATCCTTGTTCCTCTCATTTTCACCCTTTATATTTTGCTGGAACTTAAAATCAAAAAAACCAATGATGAAAATGAAAACACGGGTACATGCTTTCTCAGCTATTTTCTTTTTTTGTTAGGAAGTTTGGCGATATACCTTGATCAACAAAAATTT
>CEQY01071473.1_pt1 | contig 13911 bp, 11 predicted proteins | sample 361391 | NCBI WGS metagenome assembly CEQY01 (sample SAMEA2621075, study PRJEB7988) | marine metagenome | isolation source: saline water (ENVO:00002010), including | reverse complement strand
AAAGTAATTAATTTTATTTTAGATTGGTATTCTAATATTAATATTATTAAATTAATCAATTATATTTATAGGTAGGGCAATCATAGATGCAACAAAGGACAGAATTAAAAAAAGCTGGATTGAAAGTAACTCTTCCTCGACTAAAAATACTAGAGATTTTGGAGCAGAGCGCAGAAAGACATCTCAGTGCCGAGGATATTTATAAGGAGACTCTTAAATCTGATGAAGATATCGGCCTTGCTACGGTGTATCGAGTTCTGACTCAGTTTGAAACGGCTGGGCTTGTGATCCGTCATAATTTTGAGGGTGGCCATTCAGTATTTGAGATTAATGATCATCCTCATTACCATCTGATATGCGTGGATTCAGGAAAAGTGACATGTTTTCAAAATGCAGAAATTGATAGACTGCAAAAGCTAGTAGCAGAAGAGCACGGATATGAGCTCGTTGATAAAAATATAGTGCTATATGTAAAAGAAAAAGGTAGCGAGTAACTTTCGGTTTTCTTAGCTCTTTAATGAGAGCATTTCCTTGGCATATTCCCTTGTTTTTTCTGTTAATTCAATACCGCCAATCATTCTTGCTATCTCTTCAATTCTTTCATTAGAGTTAAGTTTAGTGGCATAAATCTTCGTTTTTTTGTTGTCTGTTAATTTATTTATTCTTATATGAGCGCTTCCCTTGCTTGCGACCTGTGCCAAATGAGTCACACACAATACCTGTTTTTTTTGACCTAGATTTTTTAATTTATTCCCAACAACTTCAGCAATTGCTCCTCCAATTCCACTGTCGACTTCATCAAAGATCATTGTAGGGATATTCGTGCCGTTACTCGTAATGACTTGAATAGCAAGACTCATTCGAGATAATTCACCGCCAGACGCAACATTCGAGAGCGGCTGTGGTTTTTGTCCAGGATTCGCGCTAATATGAAATATAATATCATCGTTTCCATGTTGTGAAATATTCTTCGATGGAGTTATTTCAACTTTAAAGATTCCACCAGTCATACCGAGTTCATTCATAGAGTCTACTACCAAATCAGACAGTTTTTTTGCAGAATCACCTCTTTTTCTCGTTAACTTAATAGCCAAATCATCATATTCTTTTCTTAAAATATTCAAATTATTCTGTGTCTCATCTATTGATGCTTGATTATGGTTGAGTGCATCTAATTCTTTTTCAATTTGTATTTTTGTATCAATCAGTTCATCAGGATCAACACGATGTTTTCTGGAGAGTGAGATGATTAAATTTATTCTTTCTTCAATTTCTCTGGATTTTTGGTTGTCATAATCTATTGATTCTCCATATCTTGAGAGATTCCCTATTGCCTCTGATACATTGATCTCAGCCTCTGATAGCAGATTTTTAGTTTCTTCTAAACTATTGTCAAAAGTTGCGAGTGTGTCAATATTCTTGATTGAATCATTTAGCATTTGCCCTACATTGGTAATTTCATTTGATTGCAGACAATCAATGAGGCTATTGATACCTTTGTTAATTTTTTCAATATTGCTTATTTTTTTGAATTCACTATTCAGTGAATTATATTCACCTGATGTTAATGCTAGTTGATTGAGCTCTTTTAATTGGAAGTTCAGTAAATCAACTCTATCTTCTTTATTATCATTGCTTTCAATCATTTTGGAAAGCTGACCTGAGAGTTCTCTCCATTCATTGAAAATCCCTTTTATTTTATTTTTGGTAACTGAGAGCTCTCCAAAATGATCCAAAAGATCTCTTTGGACATTCTTTTTGCATAATGACTGATGAAAGTGTTGACCATGAATATCTACTAAGAGCTCTCCAAGAGATTTTAATGATTGAAGGTTCACGGTATTACCGTTTATAAAAGATCTTGATTTTCCATCTGGCGATATGGTTCTTCTTAAAATGCATTCATTTTCATTATCTAAAGATTTTTCAGTCAGCCAATTAAGTGCATGAATATTGTTCGTAATTTCAAATTCTGCAGTATACTCGGCTCTTTTTTCTTTATTTCTAATTAGATTAGAGCTCCCTCTCTCACCCAAGACTAGGCTCAATGCATCAATAAGGATAGATTTGCCAGCACCCGTCTCACCAGTTAATACGGTCATATCATCATTGAATATGATATCTATTTCATCAATAATCGCAAAATTTCGAATTTGTAATGAACGAAGCATAAGTTAGTAATAAGTTAATTGTCTTTTTTAATTCGGATATCTTGACCCCAGTGAAGTTTTGTTCTCAGAGTTTCATAATAATCATAACCAGGAGGATGGATGAGTATAGTTTCTTTCTTGGACTTATTGATTACCAATTTATCATTCTCAGAGAACTCACAAATGCTTCTGCCATCAATAGTGATTTCAGCCTTGTTTTTATTATTATGTTGTAATTCGAGTTCGATACTCTTTTCTTGCGTTAATACAAGCGGACGATCACTCAGGGTGTGTGGACATATTGGAACCATTACATAGCAATCTAGGCTTGGATCAATGATTGGCCCACCACAACTCATTGAATAAGCAGTAGAGCCGGTTGGTGTGGCAATTATAATTCCATCACCAGCATGATTATTTATATACTGATTTGAAACTGATGTCGTAAAATTTAGCATCCTACCTGTTTCGCTTCTCTGAAGAACAATGTCATTGAGCGCTCTATCTTCTAATAATTCTCCATTTTCTTTGATGATCTCGGCTTTGAGCATCATTCTTTTTTCTTCAGTATAATCACCATCAAGAATTTTTCTTATGTTAATTTGCATTTCATCAGGCATTAAATCAGCCAGAAAGCCAAGTTGTCCTCTGTTTATTCCTAAGATTGGTAAGTCATAATCATGGCTTAGATTGGCTGCATGCAAGATAGTTCCATCTCCACCCACAGTTATAAGTAGATCAACCAGTTTCGGTATTTCATTTTCATTTATTTGGATGGCATTATCTATTGAGGATTTTTTGCTAATGATTACATCACATTTGTATTCGTTGAGAATTATTAATAGCTGATGAATTGATTCAGTTATTGAATCATCCTGACTTCTTGTTATTATTCCAACAGACTTAAATTTCATTGTTTTTAGTTTACGGATTAATTATTGGCTATTAATTTATCAGATGTTGCTTTAAATAAGAATCTAAAACTAAAAATGAAAATACTTGACCGAGAAAACTTCGATTGATAGCTTAATTTAATTGATTAGATCTCAATTTAATAAAAAAATAATTATTTCCAATATGGGTGTAGAACCAAATAACCGAGCGCAGTATCTTTTGAAAGTATTGATTCAAAAATACATCAGCGATGGTTCGCCGATTGGCTCCAGAACACTTCTCGAAGACAGCGGCTTGGATTTAAGCCCAGCGACCATAAGACATGTTATGTCTGATCTTGAAGATCACGGTCTAATCAGAGCACCTCATACCTCATCAGGAAGAATACCAACGGCAAGAGGCTATAGGATGTTTGTAGATACGTTAGTTAGGTATCAAAAGCCTGATATAGATTACATCGATGAAATTCAATCAGACTTAAGAGCTGATAATTGTGATACTGGACAGTTGATTGATAAGGTTTCAAATACCCTATCCAGAATCACTAGTCTTGCTGGAATCGTCAAAGTGCCAAAAGGAGATAGTGTCTCACTCAAAAGAATTGAGTTTCTACCACTATCTGAAAATAGAATTTTAACCATCTTAGTTCTCAATAATGAGGAGGTGCAAAATAGGATTCTTGATACAAAAGAAAAACATTCTGCATCAGAACTTCAAAAAGTATCTAATTTTATCAATGAGAATTATGCAAATCAATCGCTTGATTCAATAAGGATGAAGTTAGTGAGTGATATGGATGAAACTCGGTTATCGATGAACAAAGAGATGCAAGACATAATATCAACCGCAAGCAAAGCCATGGAAGTAGCTGATGAAAATGAAGATGAATTTATAGTTGCAGGTGAAAGAAATTTAATGGACTTTGCTGAATTATCAAATGTAGAAAAACTTAAACAACTCTTTGATGCTTTTTCCAGAAAAAGAATGATGATTGATTTGTTGGACAGAAGTATTTCAGCTGATGGTGTTCAGATATTCATAGGATCGGAATCAGGTTTCAGTATGCTGGATGATTGCAGTGTCGTTGCAGCACCTTATAATATGAGCAAAAATCAGGTTGGTGTTCTTGGTGTCATTGGACCAAAAAGAATGGCCTACGATAGAGTAGTTCCTATCGTTGATCTAACTGCTAAGATGCTTGGTTCTATTATCGAAGATCGATAATATAAAATATAACCTTGATAATTTAAATAAACCCCATACCTAGTTGTCAAATTACTCATTAAAAAAATTTACATATAAATTCTTATTATGAACAATATTAAAAATAAAAAAGAAGATTCTGATAATACAGAGCATAACGAAACAGACGACACAATTGATAATGGTGAACAAATCGAAAATGACTCTGATTATGAGCTAACTCTGGAAGAGCAGCTTAAACAGTCAATTACAAAAGCCGATGAAAATTGGGATAAATATCTAAGAGCGGTAGCTGAACTGGAAAACGTGAAAAAAAGGGCTGCAAGAGATGTCGAAAAAGCTAGGAAATATGCAGTTGAGAGCTTTGCAAAAGAATTGCTGGTCGTTATTGATAGCTTCGAAATGGCAATGGGGTCAGAAGATATTGAATTAAAAGACCTGGTATCAGGAAACAAATCTACTTTGCTGCTCCTTCAAAATATTCTTGAGCAATTCAATGTAAAAATTATAGATCCTCACGGAGAACCCTTTGATGCTGAGTATCATGAGGCGATGTCTATGGAGGTTTCAGAAAAATTAGAACCAGGAACGGTTATTACTGTATATCAAAAAGGCTACCTTCTTAATGATCGCCTGTTAAGACCAGCCCGTGTTGTTGTATCCAAAGAGTGAGTTTGATAGGCAGTATAATTATAAATATCTTTATTAAGAGTATATAAATACTTGAAACTAAAATAAATGTCCCAAACTAGTCTAGGTATCTAATTTAGAAATTTTATTAAAGAATTCGGAGTAAAAAAATGGGAAGAATTATTGGTATTGACCTCGGCACCACAAACTCATGTGTTGCTGTAATGGAGGGTGATACACCCAAGGTTATTGAAAATAGTGAAGGTGATAGAACAACACCTTCTGTTGTTGCTTTTATAAAAGATGACGAAGTCATGGTTGGACAGTCTGCAAAACGACAGTCAGTTACAAATCCAGAAAACACTTTATTTGCTGTTAAGCGTCTTATTGGAAGGAGATTTGAGGATGAGGTGGTGAAGCGCGACATGGATATGGTTTCCTATAAGATAGTGAGCGCTGATAATGGAGATGCTTGGGTAGAAGGACTTGGTAAACCAATGGCACCACCTGAAATTTCAGCAAGAGTTCTCATGAAAATGAAGAAAACCGCAGAAGATTACTTGGGTGAAGAAGTCACTGAAGCAGTTGTGACTGTCCCTGCCTATTTTAATGATTCACAGAGGCAAGCTACCAAAGATGCTGGAAAAATAGCTGGATTGGATGTGAAGAGGATTATAAACGAGCCGACTGCCGCAGCTTTAGCTTATGGTATGGATAAAAAAAGAGGCGACAAAAAGATAGTTGTTTATGACCTTGGTGGTGGAACATTTGATGTCTCAATAATCGAAATAGCCGAAGTTGATGGAGAACATCAGTTTGAGGTTCTTGCTACCAATGGAGATACATTTCTTGGAGGGGAAGATTTTGATCTAAAAATAATTAACTATTTAGCAAAGGAATTTGAGAGAGATAGCGGTGTAGATATAACAAAAGATCCACTCGCTATGCAAAGATTGAGAGAGGCGGGAGAAAAGGCAAAAATTGAGCTATCTAGTAGTCAACAAACTGAGATAAATCTACCTTATATAACAGCTGATTCCAGTGGACCTAAACATCTGAATATAAAACTTACGCGCGCGAAACTTGAGTCTCTAGTTGAAGACTTGGTAAAAAGGACAATAGCACCATGTAAAACTGCCTTAAAAGATGCAGATCTAAAGGTAAATGAAATTCATGATGTTATTTTGGTTGGCGGGCAAACTCGCATGCCAAAAGTTCAAGAAGAAGTTCAAAACTTTTTTGGAAAAGAGCCAAAAAAAGATGTTAATCCTGATGAAGCTGTTGCCTTAGGTGCTGCAATTCAGGGTGGTGTTCTTGCGGGTGATGTAAAAGATGTTCTTTTGCTAGATGTAACTCCTCTATCGCTGGGTATTGAAACACTGGGTGAGGTTATGACCAAAGTAATAGAGAAGAACACGACTATCCCGGCCAATGCTAACCAAACATTTTCAACTGCAGCAGATAATCAACCTGCTGTTACAATCCATGTTCTTCAGGGCGAAAGAGAGAGAAGCCAGGATAACAAGTCACTTGGAAGATTCGACTTAACCGATATTCCACCATCACCTCGAGGTGTACCTCAAATTGAGGTGACATTTGACATCGATGCTAATGGAATACTCAACGTTTCTGCTAAGGATAAGGCTACTGGTAAGAGTCAAAATATTGTAATAAAAGCTTCAAGTGGGCTTGATGAGTCAGAGATTGAGAGAATGGTCGCAGATGCAGAAAGTCATGCAGAGGAAGATAAGAAGTTTCGAGATCTAATTGATGTAAGAAACCAAGCGGATAGCTTAATTCATGGATCAGAAAAAACACTTGGTGAGCTTGGCGAAAAAGTATCTAGTGATGAGAGGATGAAAATAGAGAATGCTATTTCAGATCTTAAGGGTGTTATGGAGAGTGAGGACAAGGAATCAATCGAAGCAAAAACAAAAATACTTGCTGAGGCTTCTGCTGAAATCGCTCAAAAACTTTACGCTGAACAAGCCACTGCTAGTGAACAGTCAGCCTCTGAAGAGGATGCTGGCGATGAAAATGTTGTAGATGCGGAATTTGAAGAAGTAAAAGAAGAAGACGACACCAAAAACTAAATTTTTTAATCGTCAAGCTTTAGAAAACAACACATCAAAATAACATGGCTAAACGCGATTATTATGAGATCTTAGGTGTCGATAGACAGGCTTCTAAAGATGAAATAAAGAAATCATATCGCCGTCTGGCAATGAAGTATCACCCAGATAGAAATAAAAATGATTCCCAAGCAGAGAGTAAATTCAAAGAAGCAAAAGAAGCATATGAAATACTCAGTGATAGCTCAAAGAGGGAGACATATGACCGTTTCGGACATGAAGGGATAAGAAATTCTGCGGGGGCAAGAGGTTATTCTGGAACTGAAGGTTTCGGTGATATTTTTGGCGATGTATTTGGCGATATTTTTGGCGGCGGGAGAAGTAATCGAAACCAAGTATACAGAGGTGCTGATTTAAAATATGATTTAAGAATAGAACTTGAGAAGGCTATTTCTGGAGATTCCATTGAAATTAACATACCTACACAGGTAACTTGCCAAGATTGCTCTGGAAGTGGCTCTAGAAAAGGAACAGCTCCAACAAATTGTTCTTCTTGCGAAGGAACAGGGCAAGTCAGGATGCAGCAAGGTTTCTTTTCAATTCAGCAAACTTGCCCAAAATGCCAAGGAAATGGAACAATTATTACCGACCCCTGTGCTGACTGTAATGGCTTAGGAAGAAAATCAAAAACGAAAACTCTATCTATCAAAGTTCCTCCTGGTGTAGATAATGGCGATAGAATCAGATTGTCTGGGGAGGGCGAAGCAGGAAAAAATGGTGGACCAACAGGCGATCTTTACGTAGAAATAAATGTTGCACCACACAAAATTTTTGATCGAGATGGAGCTAATATTTCCTGTGATATTCCTATATCCATTCTAACGGCAACCCTTGGAGGAGATATTGAAATGCCAACTCTCAAGGGAAATGTTTCCGTGAAGGTTCCTCCCGGCACGCAATCAGGAAAGGTATTTAGATTAAGAGGTATGGGTGTTTCAACTGCAAGAAATAAAATGGTGGGAGATTTATATGCGACAATTTTGGTTGAAACACCTATAAACCTCTCAACCAAGCAGAAAGATACATTGAAAGAATTTTATAGTTCTATCGAGAAGGGTGGAAAAAAACATAGCCCACGCCATTCTGGATGGCTATCCTCGGTAAAAAATTTCTTTGAAAAAATAGCTTCATAAAAAAAAACTAAATTTTTACTCAATTTAGTGGCATGCTGGCTCCACCTTGAGTAAAATCTCTTTTTAGAATCTTGACGACAAATCTAAAAATTTTTCGGTGTTTTTTGATCAAAAAAAATAAATATATTGAGATCAGTTCTGGGGGTTGTTTGTGACCGTGGAGGCGATATTAGCCCTTGAGGATGGAACTATTTTCAATGGAACATCGATAGGTGTAAACGGATATGCAGTAGGAGAGGTAGTTTTTAATACCTCAATGACAGGTTACCAAGAAATCTTAACAGACCCATCTTATTGTCAGCAGATTGTTACCCTGACTTATCCGCATATTGGTAATACTGGAACTAATATTGAGGATATGGAATCCACAAGAACGCAAACTTCAGGCTTGATTATTCGAAACTCATCTTTAGTTGATAGCAGTTGGCGATCAACGAAAAGTCTTAATGGTTTTTTAAAATCAAGCAATACTGTTGCAATCGCTGATATTGATACACGAAAACTTACACAACTACTTAGGGAGAGAGGTGCCCAATCTGGCTGTATAATGGCAGGTAAGATTGATGAAAATATCGCCATAAAAAATGCTAAGGATTTTCCTGGGCTTTTGGGTATGGATTTAGCAAAGAAGGTAACTACAAGTCAGCTTTATGAGTGGAAAGAGGGCTCGCTATACGAAAATCGATTAAGTATAAGTAAAAAGAATAAGTTTTTATATCATGTCGTAGCTTACGATTACGGTATTAAAACTAATATTCTTAGATTGTTGGTTGATCTTGGGTGCAAAATAACAGTTGTTCCTGCAGAAACCCCTGCAAATGATGTTATGGCACTCAAACCTGACGGAGTATTCCTATCAAATGGTCCCGGTGATCCGGATGCATGTAAGTATGCTATTGAAGCAATAAAACATTTTATCGATAACTCTATGCCAGTTTTCGGTATATGCCTAGGATACCAGCTTCTGGCACTTGCATCAGGAGCAAAAACCACCAAAATGAAATTTGGTCATCACGGAGCAAATCATCCCGTTCTGGATTTAAATACAGGTAAAGTAATTATCACAAGTCAAAATCATGGTTTTGCTGTTGAAGAAACTACTTTGCCAGACAATATCAAGGTAACACATAAGTCTTTATTTGATCATACGTTACAAGGCATTGAGATTGACAATAAAAATGCCTTTGGTTTTCAAGGTCATCCAGAGGCTAGTCCTGGGCCACAAGATTTGATGTATCTGTTTAAAAAATTTATAAAAATGTTAAAAAACAAATAATTAATGAATATATTAAAAGTAACTTATAATGCCAAAAAGAAATGATATAAGTAGTATTTTAATTATTGGTGCCGGGCCAATAGTAATAGGTCAGGCATGTGAATTTGATTACTCAGGAACTCAAGCCTGCAAGGCTCTGAGAGAAGAAGGTTATAGGGTTATACTGGTTAACTCCAATCCAGCAACTATCATGACAGATCCAGAAATGGCAGATGTCGTTTATATTGAGCCAATTCATTGGAAGGCAATTAAAAAAATCATTAAGAAGGAAAAGCCTGATGCATTGCTTCCAACTATGGGCGGTCAAACCGCTCTAAACTGCGCCCTTGATCTTGTTAGAGAAGGCATACTTAAAGAATATGGAGTAGAACTCATTGCTGCTTCTCAAAAAGCTATTGATATGGCTGAAGATAGAGAGCAATTTCGTAAAGCTATGTCTGAGATTAATTTGGAAAGCCCAAAAGCTGAAATTGCACACTCTTTGGATGAGGCGATAAAAAAGCAAAAAATTGTTGGTTATCCAACAATAATTAGACCTTCATTTACCATGGGTGGAAGTGGTGGAGGTATTGCTTATAATTTCGAAGAATTCCAACAAATTGTCAGTCATGGCCTTGAAGTTTCTCCGACTACAGAAGTTCTTTTAGAGGAGTCTGTTATAGGTTGGAAAGAGTTTGAGATGGAGGTTGTCAGGGATAAAAATGATAATTGTATAATTATTTGTTCTATTGAGAATCTTGATCCTATGGGGGTTCATACAGGAGATTCGATAACGGTGGCACCCGCACAAACCCTGACCGACAAAGAATATCAAAAAATGAGAAACGCATCTTTCGATGTACTTAGGAAAATTGGTGTTGAAACAGGTGGTTCAAATGTTCAATTTGCATTAAATCCTGTTGATGGAAGAATGCTAATTATTGAAATGAATCCAAGGGTCTCAAGGTCATCGGCACTTGCATCTAAAGCAACAGGATTTCCTATAGCAAAAATTGCTGCAAAATTGGCAGTTGGCTATACACTGGATGAGCTTAAAAATGATATAACGGGTGGAAGAACTCCTGCATCTTTCGAACCCTCAATAGATTATGTAGTTACCAAAGTGCCTAGATTTACATTTGAAAAGTTTCCAGGTACAAATAACCGATTAACCACCCAAATGAAATCTGTTGGTGAAGTGATGGCTTTTGGCCGTAACTTTCAAGAATCATTTCAAAAGGCACTCCGAGGATTGGAGATTGGATGCACAGGTCTTGACGAAACCGTGAACGATCTTCCTCTTATCGACGATGAAGATGATCTAAAAATTGAGTTAAAATTTCCTGGTGCCGAGAGAATTTGGCATCTCGCAAATTCAATCAGGAAAGGATTGAGTTTGGAAGAAGTTAATAGGATTACTGGAATTGATCCATGGTTTCTGCATCAGATCGCTGACATTATTGATGAGGAATCAAATATAGAAAATCAAGAACTTGAAAATATTAATAAAAAAACTCTGATCAATTTAAAGAAGAAAGGATTTTCAGATGCAAGATTATCCAATATCTTAAAAATAAAAGAATCTGATATAAGAAGATACAGATACAAACAAAATATCCGGCCCACATATAAAAGGGTAGATACTTGTGCTGCTGAATTTGAAACTGATACAGCTTATATGTACTCCTCTTATGATGAAGAATGTGAGGCAAGACCAAACGATACTGATAAAGTGATTATTCTGGGTGGCGGACCAAATCGAATTGGTCAAGGCATCGAATTTGATTATTGTTGCGTGCATGCTTCTCTTGCACTTAAAGAAGCAGGTTATGAGACCATTATGGTGAATTGTAACCCTGAGACTGTTTCAACAGATTACGATATATCTGATCGTTTATTTTTTGAGCCACTGACATTTGAGGATGTCATGGAGATTATTGATATTGAAAAACCAGTTGGAGTAATTGTTCAGTATGGTGGGCAAACACCACTTAAATTGGCAAGATTGCTTGAAGATGCTGGAGCACCAATAATTGGCACTTCACCAGATTCAATTGATTTAGCAGAAGATCGTGAAAGATTTCAGAGCTTAATAAATGAACTTGCTTTAAAACAACCTCCAAATCGAACCGCTTCCAATAAAGAAGAAGCTTTAAAAATGAGTGACGATGTTGGCTTTCCATTGGTCGTCAGACCATCCTATGTCTTGGGCGGAAGAGCAATGGAGATTGTCCATAACAAGAATGATTTGAGTGAATATATGAGTATGGCTGTTAAAGTTTCAAATGACAGTCCTGTTCTTCTTGATCGTTTCTTAGATCTCGCAATTGAGGTTGATGTTGACATTATATGTGATGGTGAAGATATCTTGATTGGAGGCATAATGGAACATATTGAGCAAGCCGGTGTCCATTCTGGTGATTCTGGATGCTCACTCCCTCCATTTAGCCTTAATGAAGCTACCCAAAAAATCTTAATAGAACAGGTGACAAAGCTCGCACATGGTTTAGGTGTTATTGGTCTCATGAACACTCAATTTGCAATCCAAGGTAATGATGTTTACGTACTAGAGGTTAATCCAAGAGCTTCTAGAACTATTCCTTTTGTATCAAAAGCCACAGGCATTCCTCTAGCCAAAATTGCAGCAGAAGTTATGGTTGGAAAAAAACTTAAAGACATGGTTTACTCAAAATATTCATATCCATCATATTTTTCAGTCAAAGAGGCTGTATTTCCATTTATAAAATTTCCAGGAGCTGATCCAATACTTGGTCCAGAAATGAAATCAACGGGAGAAGTCATGGGTACAGGTAGATCTTTTGGTGAGGCTTATGCAAAAGCTCAGCTAGCATCAAACGTAATTCTGCCAGTTAAAGGAACAGCTCTTTTGAGTGTGAGAGATAGAGATAAAATGGACGTAATAGAACTGGCAAAAATTTTAATTTCTCGAGGATTTCATCTTGTTGCAACCAATGGAACTGCAAAGACTTTAAATGATCAAAATATTAAGTGTGAGAGAGTAAATAAAGTAAGAGAAGGTAGACCACACATTGTGGATATGATAAAAAATGATGAAATAGATTTGATAGTAAATACAACTGAGGGGAAAAGAGCAATTATGGAATCTACTCCTATTAGGACTGAGGCAGTCAAGAGAAATACCACATACTACACCACAATTGGTGCTGCTATTGCTACATGTGAAGCGATTGAGCACATAAATGATAGTGATGTAAATAGACTGAGGGATCTTCATAAGGAACAGCATAATGAATAAAATTCCAATGACATCGAGAGGTATTACTCTTCTTCAGAAAGAGCTAAAACAACTTAAATCTGAAGATAGACCTAATGTTATAGAGGCGATTTCTGAAGCTCGTGCCCATGGAGATCTTAAGGAAAATGCAGAATATCATGCAGCAAAAGAGCAGCAGGGTTTCATAGAAGGGCGAATAAAGGAAATTGAGGCCAAGCTTTCAAATGCTCAAGAAATTGATATCTCAAGTATAAATGCAAATGGAAAAGTTGTTTTTGGTTCGACAGTTACCGTTCTGGATTATGAGAACGATGAAGAGACAAGTTATAAAATTGTCGGTGAGGACGAGGCTGATATTCAATCTAATTTGATATCCTATAATTCACCAATTGGTCGCGCACTGATTGGGAAATCCGAAGGTGAAGATATAATATTTCAAGCTCCAGGCGGTCAGAGAGAGTACGAGATAATTTCGGTAGAATATATATAAAAGGTCATAGATTTAAGTTTAAAAATCATGAAAATATCTAAAAAAAATTTTTTTTAGATTTAGGATTTTTTCTGAATACAATAGCGGTATTTCCAATAGTACTGACTATCTGAGATTTTGATTTATTGCAAAGCTCTTCAATTAATTCTTTCCTTGAAGATTTGTCAGATATTCTGATTCTTATTTTGATTAATTCATGGTAGTCAATCGTTTTTTCGAATTCTATCAAAAAAGATTCCGACAGGCCATTCATACCTATTGTGATTACCGGTTTTAATTTATGTCCGGCAGCTTTCAATGCTTTCTTTTCTGATTGTTTAATTCTCATGATGTAATTGTATCAGTATTCTGATAGCTTCAATATCATATTTAAAAACACATAAAAAAATGTCAGATAAGAGCACATGGCGAAGACAGCAAAATAAAGACATCTATTTCAGAAAAGCTATAGATGAAGGTTGGCGTTCGAGAGCAGTATATAAGCTCAAGCAAATCAATGAAAAGTCACAAATACTTAAAAACGGAATGACTTGCATTGATCTTGGATCGTCACCTGGTAGTTGGAGTCAATTTGTATCTAGGGAAATGAGTGGCGATGTTCAAGTATTCGCCGTTGATTTAATTCCGATGGATAGAATTCAATCAGTAAATTTTATGCAAGGTGACTTTACTGACGAAAAATTTTATTTAAAACTTTTGGAAACCATAAAAAATAGGGAGATAGACCTTGTAATGAGTGATATGGCACCCAATATAAGTGGTATAAAA
>CEQY01002405.1_pt1 | contig 13917 bp, 12 predicted proteins | sample 361391 | NCBI WGS metagenome assembly CEQY01 (sample SAMEA2621075, study PRJEB7988) | marine metagenome | isolation source: saline water (ENVO:00002010), including | reverse complement strand
TTATCTAAGTCTATTTTGTCTTTTTTAGGTGCATTTATTTCATTTTTTGGTTTTATTTTTTTTTCAATAGTTTTTGGTTCTTCATTATTAGATTTATTTTTTATCTGTTCTGAATTTACATCATCATTAATAGTATTATCTTTGAAACTTGATAATAATTCTGATATTTCAACCGCTCTTCCCATTATGCTTAATTTTATAAATGTAGACTCAAGAGCAATTTCAGGTTGAAGTAATTTTTTTGAATTAATTTCAAACTTTTGAAGTTCATTTATAATCCTCATTAAATCTATGGTATTTATTAATTCTTTATTTGAAATTATCCATTTTTCAACTGACTCATTAAGAAAATCTTTTTTATTAAATCCAGATGCATATAATAAAGCGTTACTAAGAAATGAATTAAAACCTCCAATGAAATTTTCAATTGAATAACCATAATCAATGATATCTTTTATTTTAATAAGAAGTGATTTTTGGTCTGATTTTATTATTAATTCAAGCAAATCTAAGTATACTTCATCCTCAATAATGCCAAGTGATTCTTTAACTAAATCATAGGTGATCAAATTATTTGAATAAGAAATAATTCTATCTAATATGCTTAATGCATCTCTAACACTACCATCAGCTTTTTTTGCAATCAAATTTAAGGCTGGTTCTTCATATTCGATTTTTTCTTCTTTCAAAATGTTTGATATATGATTCGTTATATTAAGAATACTAATTTTTTTAAAATCAAAACGTAATGTTCTAGATAATATTGTTTCTGGTATTTTATGAGAATCAGTTGTTGCAAGTACAAAAACTACATTATTAGGAGGTTCTTCTAGAGTTTTAAGCAGTGCATTGAAAGCTTCCTTTGTTAGCATATGAACTTCATCAATGATATAAATTTTATATTTTCCAGATATTGGGGGATATTTTACGGTTTCTTTTATTTCACGAATCTCATCGATACCTCTATTGGAAGCACCGTCAAGTTCTATAACATCCAAACTTCTAGATTCTGTTATGCTTAAACAATTTTGACATCTATTACATGGTTGCATATCTTCGATATCTAAACAGTTGAGAGTTTTAGCTAAAACTCTTGCAGTAGTTGTCTTTCCTACACCCCTTGATCCTGAAAATAGATACCCATGACCAAGTCTGTTTGAAGAAATAGAATTAATTAATGTATCTACTATATGAGATTGGCCTATTATCTCATTAAATTTTTGAGGTCGATATTTTCTTGATAATACTTTATAATCCATTTTTTTTACACTGTGCACCGAAAGTTGAATTCTCTGTTAGAGATAAAAAAATTAAAAAATTAACTCATAAACAGTGATTCCACGGCACATAATTATTTAATCTACCGCTGCTTCTTTCCAGATCTGACGGAGTTCAACTAAAAATTATTGCGCAGAGCTGTTCACTTCAACATTAATTTAAAAACCATTTAAAACGCAGCAAAACCCTTCTTTCGGAATTCAATCCTGCATAAGCGGATTTCAGGTTACAGGGAACCGCTAACTCCCCATCTAGCACAGATTTTAACTTTCTTTTGATTTTTCGTAGTCGCTTATATACTTCGGCTTATTAGTTGTTTCCTTTTTTTTACCTTTTGTATTGGAAGATTTATAAGTAGAGAAAGTTTTCATAAATAAAGACTCAACCTCGTCATTAAAAATTTGTATTGTTTTTTCTAATCTAGTTTGCAGTTCTTTATATACTACTGGCCCATATTCTAATTCAATTTTTTCTAATTTATTATCAATTTTTGTTAATAATTCAGATTTTTTATTGCTAATACTTTTGGCACCAACAATTTTACGCATAGGTCTATTACCAAGTGTTTTTTTTGATACCAATTTTTTTCTCATGACCATAAATCTTTTCCTAATTAATTAAAAAATTCATTCAATACTAAAATAATATACTTATTTATAAATCTACCATTCAATATATAATTAATAATTATAATTTAAACCAATATTAACATATGGAACTAAATCTATTTTTCCATCATAATTCATATCATAAAAAGTATGTCTTAAATCTCCAATAAAAGATACTGATTTATAGATTAAAGCATCAAAACTTAATCCGTATGTTAAGTTTTCATCATATGTGTAAGATTCAGATATTTTAAAGAAATTTTTAGAAAGATAAATATCAAATTTTGTTGGAAAGAAAAGCATTTTATTGAATGTTGAACAATAAAATGTAAAAGTATTATAAAAAGAGTCATCAATTTCACTTATATTTTTGAAAAATGAGTATTCAATACTTACGTTATTGTCTTTATTAATTTTTAGATCAACTTTTGTAGAAAAACCATATGTTGGATAAGTATTTTCCTGCTGATTTATCATACCATACATATCCTTAGGTATAAAAATAGTTGAGTCAGAATTTGAATAGTTACTTAATAAGTCTGCCTCATCACTATATAAGGCCTCATTTTCCTGAATATTATAATTTCTAAACCTTATATTTTCAAAGTCATATGTTGAATTAAAATAATATGGAGCATAAATTGCAGAATTATAATTTGCAGCAATTTTAAATACTAAATTTTTATTTTCGTAAATTATCCCAGGAAAAGCTATTCCCCATATTCCATTTCTAGATTTTTTATCATTTGTAAATTGACTGTCATCTACCCTAATGTAAAATCTTTTTTCCGGATAATCTATACCTACTAATTCACCTATTAAATAAAGATTTTCATATGCATTTTTTATTACCGGAAATGTAAAATCAAACTGAAATGCATCAACTCTCCTTTTGTAATCTAGTTCAAGTTCTCTATATTTAGAAAATTGATTTAAATCAGTTACATGTGAAAATCCAAAATTAAGTGGAAAATCATCTGAAAACAAGAATGATAATTTATTAGATACTAATCCTGCATTTTCACTAAAATCTCTTAAATTTGATATAAATAAATCGTATTTAACTGATTTATTTGTATTTGACAGACTTACTGAAAAACCAACATTCCTTTTTATTGGATAAGTTAAACTATTATTGTAATTATTAACTAAATATCCATGACCAGTTGTAAAATTTTTAATTTCTCCTAAAAATAAATTTAATTTACCATCTAAAATACTATATTTTAGATACTCAATGCTTTCAAGAATTGAGAGTGGATCATTTATGTTTTGGTAATTAGATGAGTCTGATGTAAAAGCATAATCTAAGTTAATTTTAAACTTTAAATTTTTCAAATTCAATATTGGAGAAAAATTTACTCTAAAATCATCATTGTTTTCTAAATAACTTAATTGAAAATCTATGAAAAATTTTCTACGTTTATCTAGATATTCTATTTCAAAATTACTTGGTAAAATATCATAATTAGGAATGAGAACAGATTTGTCACTGGTTATTGCTTTTTTATATGCAACACTATCAAGATTCAAGGTATATACTACACCTAAAACTATAAGAGATAATATTTTACATAATTTTTTCATAAAAAATAATGCGGAGAGAGCGGGATTCGAACCCGCGATGGACAATAATCCATACACGCGTTCCAGGCGTGCACCTTAAACCACTCGGACACCTCTCCATTGTCAATTTTTGAATATGCTAATATAGTAAACTATGAATGTAATTTTGAACTATTATCTTTAAAAAAAGTATACAGCAAATAAGAACATTCATCTTGTAATATTCCACCCATAACTCCTGCTTGATGATTAAAGTTTGGGTCATTACAAAGATTATATTTTGATGTTACGCATCCTTCAAGTTCATTATAAGCTCCAAAAAATATATTTTTTATTCTGGACTTATAAATGGCGCCAGCACACATACAACATGGCTCAAGTGTTACATACATATCACATTCGTTCAATCGCCAATTCTGTAAATGATTTGCAGCAGATGTAATAGCTATCATCTCCGCGTGAGCAGTGGGATCTTTTAATAACTCGACCTGATTATGTCCTTTTGCTATAATTTTATTTTGATATACGATTATAGCTCCAACTGGAACTTCTTTTTTTGAATAGGATATTTTGGCTTCCTTTATGGCATAGGCCATCCACTTTTTATGTATTTTATCCATTATAGATTAAGAATGGCAGTAGAAACTACTCCTGAGGTTTCAGTTCTTAATCTAGTATTACCAAGGCTTACCTCAATGAAATTTTGCTCGCAAGATAAAGAAACTTCATGATCAGTAAAATCACCTTCTGGACCAATTAAAATACATCTACTTCTTTTAGAATTTAAAGATGAGTTCAAATGTTTGTTTTCCTTATTATTTAAATGCGCTATAAATCTATCCTGTGATGAAATATGATCAAAAATATTCGAAAAATTAATACACTGATCAATTATTGGTAGAAATGTATTTTGGGTTTGTTTCATTGCAGATAATGCAATTTTATTTAATCTATCTAAATTAACAGAATCTCTTATAGATCTTTCACATTTTATAAAACTTATTCTATCAACACCAATTTCAACAATTTTTTCAACCATCCATTCTAATCGTTTATGGTTTTTTGTTGGAGATATACATAGATGAATTTTTATTTTTCTTTTTGATGTATATTTTTGTATAATTTTAAGTTCACAACTATCTGATTGTATATCTATGATTTTTGACAAATATTTGCATCCAAAACCATCTACAACATTTATTTGATCACCTATTTTATACCTTAAGACTTTAATGCAATGATTACTTTCATTCTTATCTAAATATATTTTTTCATTTTTTATATTTTTTGAATAAAAAAAATTCAATTTTATTTACTCTCTTTTAAATACAAAAGATCAATTTCTTTATATTTGTTTTGATAATAATCAATATTAGGAGTGTTGCTATTTTTAAGAGTATAATTAAAAAAATCTAATAAGGTTTCATTCATTATACTTGCCATAGTATCTACTGATACGTCTCCTGTAAAATTTAGTTTTTTTGCAATATATGAAAAATAAGTAAAGTCGGTATAGTCATAATGGTTTGAACCTGGAATATCAATCATTACTGAATAATTAGAATTACTTCTAATAAAGTTATCCATCTTAGTAAAATTAATATCATTCCAAAATTGTTTTTCACCTTTATTGTTTTGCCCTAAATGCATAATAGGTTTATTTATATCTTTATACAATAACGAATCTGGAAGAGGTTCAAACCACCCATCTAATGCATAACAGGATTTGATTTTATCATTAAAAAAAGTTGAATAAAAAGCTGTTAAACCTCCAAAAGAATGACCAAAAATACCAATATTACTTTTATCCATTATTTGATTAATATCAAAATCAATTTTTGAAAATTTATCAATTTGTTTTACAATGAAATTAATATCATCAACTCTAAAACCAAATCTTGCATAAAATTGTTCTGCAGTTTCAACTAACGGATTATCATTTGGTCTTGATGTTAAACTATAAATTATTTCACCATCTGGAAATTCAACAAAACCAGCATCAAAGGTATGATCAACAGCAATGATTATAAAACCATGACTTACTAATTCTTCAACTTGGTTAGTATTTTGTGTTCTCAATCCACCATGTCCATGTGAAAAAATTAATATTGGAAATTTTTCTCCAAAATAAGGTTTTGGATTTTCCCACGAGTTACAATTTATGTATCCAATTTGATTTGTTAAAATCTCAGGAACGTCATATCCTTGAAGTCCAATAGTATATGTTAAAGCCTTATTATTATCAATATAATTTGATTTTTTATCTGTATTTGAAATATTTGCAGGATACCATATTTGAGCCATAAGTTTTCTGTAAGGACCAAAATCTGGTTCATACCAATTTGTCCTAGTAGAATCAACCCAGACCATTCTTTGAGTACCCACATCATACATTCCAGTAACTTTTTTAATATCTTTTATATTGGCAGCTTTAGAAACAATAAAACTACATCCAGACATAAACAATACTAGAACTAAAAATTTAAAAATTTTCTTCATTTTGTACACCCGGTAGGATTCGAACCTACAACCTTCTGATCCGTAGTCAGATACTCTATCCAGTTGAGCCACGGGTGCATTTTATAGTTTGAAATTTAAAATGTAAGTAACTGTAATTCAAAATAAAAAAGGGGGCATAAAACCCCCTTATTTAATTATAATTATAACATAACTACTTTATGTACATAACTTTCATTTTATCAATATTTGAACCTTGTATAAGACTAATGTAATACATACCAGAACTAATATTAGTTGGTTGCCATGTAACTGAATGGTTACCTGAAATTTGATACGAATTAACTATGTTGTCAACTAATTCTCCGTTTACATTATAAACATCTAAACTAACAATACCTGATTCTCCTAAATAGTATTCTATTGTTGTATTAGGATTAAATGGGTTAGGATAATTTTTTGAAATTCCAAATTTTTGTGGATTCATATCATCAGATATACTTAATGCTCCTATTTGTATTTCTGCTGAATATGGCTCACTTTGTGTTCCAATGTCAGTAGTAACAGTAAGTGATACTTGATAAGTACCATCATTTTCATATTCATGTATAGGATTTTGTTCGTTGCTTGTATTTCCATCACCAAAATCCCAAGACCAGTTTTCTATAACCCACCCCTCACTTGCAAATTCTGAAAAATCTAAAAAAGTTACCACATTACCATCTATAACATAATCAAATAATGCAGCAGCAGGTGATAGTGTACATAAATCACCACAAGCATCTAACATAGAATCAATTGTTGATGTTGCAGGACCAAAACTAGGATTGTTTGCCTTATAAAAAACTGTCATAGTATGATCTATATATGCTGTACTTGGAAATGCTGAACCTGTATTTAACCAGCCCCATATTACATCTAAATTACCATCATCTGTCATCAATGGATATACATCTTGATTATAATACTGATGTCTATCACCCCACTGCTGACAAGAATAGGGCTGACCAATATCATCTAAGTTTGTCATTATAACTACGTTTGGATTTTCAGAAAACCAATCTTCTATTGCGACCATTTGACCAATGCCGTTCCAACATGGTCCTCACCAAGATGCCGCCATATCAATCATCATAACATAGAATATACCTGTATCATTAGTATATCCATTATAATCACCAAAAGTAAGATTGTATCTTCCACCTTCTGGCTCAATTCCATGATGCTCTGCACCATAACAAACTTCGAACACTCTATTTTGATCACCTTGACTAATTTGATCGCCAACTTGATATACGCTAAATGACAGAGAAATCATTGCAAGAGTTAATATTTTTCTAAAACACATTTTATCTCCTTAATAAATTATTTGATATAAATACCTTTAGCAGTTGATATATTTTTACCTTCATTCAAATGAAAATAATAGATACCTGATGAAAAAGTAGAAGCATCCCATGTATATGAATGAAATCCTTTGTCTTGATATCCTTCAAAAATCACGTCAACTTCCTGACCTTTAATATTAAAAACAGACAACTTAACATAACCATCATTTGGTATAGTAAAACTTATATCTGTATTTGGGTTAAAAGGATTTGGATATACGCTATTGATATTAAAAGTATATTTATTTAAATCACTTTCATCGACTTCATTAAAATATAGATTGATAGCATTACCATTTACATCACCAACTAATATATCTAGATCATCAATATTTAGATTTGATCCGCCTGCAATTGTAAAAACTGCCTCATGACCATCAAAAACTTTATTAAACATTGAATATGCTACTAAAATTTTCTTTCCATTCGTAAAATTTTGCCTTAATGTGATATGACTGTTATCTTTTAATGTTATTTCGTGATTTTGATAAGAATTAAATGATAATTGTACACCTGAATAGTCAATTTCCGAATATATGGATAAAATCAAATCATTTCCTGATCTAGTGTAATTTATTATACCAAAATTATTTTGATTAATATTTAAATCTTGTCTTGACAAACCTAAGATGCTATTAACAATTCTAATGACATCCAAAACATTTAAAATTTGATCGTCATTCATATCTCCATTAACAAATTGCTGTTGCGTTGGCTCTTCAAAATCTAAAATAAAGTTTAACAATACTACAATATCTTGAACGTTTATATTCTGATCAAGATTAGTATCACCTGGATTTGCGATAAGATCAAGCATATAACAATCAGTTGGCCCAGTACTTATTTGACTACCAGTCGCATCAGATAATATAATTTCATCAAAACATAGTTCGGAAGGACCAATACCGTCATAAGTCAACGTGGTAAGTATACCCTCTCCTGCTGGTATTAAATCTCCAGAAAAACTAAAACCTAAAACAATACCCAGTTCGCTTGTGCTGACTGTAAATCCGTTTTCTTCTGCGCTTCCACCATATGCACCTGTCAATGTTATTTGATCTGGATTATCAGTCACAGTAAATTGAAATCCCTGTATAGGATAATCACTTGAAAAGTTAATTTCTATACTTGAATCGTCAATTTGCCCAAAAGAAATACTTGAAGCATAAATACAACTACCATCATCAATAGATGCATCTTCATCATAATTACTTGCGGTTGAATCAGTACAACCTAAACAAGATTCATATTCGCAACTACCATTATCTTCATCTGCATTTTCATTATAATTACAAGCAAATTCATCCGTGCAACCAAGTATGGGCTCTCCACTACACAATGCTCCGCAATCATTTAATAAATTATTTATCCTATTAATTGCACTGTTGGCTCCACCAGTAAAATTAGCCATATAATCAACTGTCATTGTATGATCAAGATAAACAATGCTTGGCATTCCATTATTACTATTAAACCAACCAAAAATAGTCATTCCATTATCGTTTGTGATTACTGCGTGTTCGTCACCCCATTGAACATGTCTGTTTCCCCATTGAGTACATGAATATGGCTGATTTGGATCATCTAGGTTTGTGAACATCATTACATGTTCATTATCTTCAAAATATTCTGCTATATCTGCTATTACACTAATAGAACCCCAACAACTACCTCACCAACTAGCTGCCATATCAACAAAAATAACATGATAATCACCACCATTTCTTGCACCATTATAATCTGCAAAACGTATAAAATCTGGATCACCTTCATCTGCCTCACCAAAACATACAGGGTGAGATTGATTTTGATGATTATCAATCATTGTCATGCCTGGACTGTAATAAGCGCTAAACAGTAAATTAAGTGATAGAATTAGTAAAATAAAATTTTTCATAATATTTTCTCTCTGTAATATCAGAATTTTAAATAATTATCAATATACAATAATAGTAAAATTATGTAACTAAAACAAGGCTCTAAAAGTGATTTTAGTTCCATCTTCAAAAGATGGCTGCACTGCACAAACACCATTCGCACAAACAAGACCACCTTTTTGTGAACCTTGAAAAATTGATAATTGCATAGTTGAGGATATTTTTAAACTTAACTCGATTCCTTCCCAAACATTATCTTTATTAAAATTATTGTTTGCAAGAAAAGTAATATTTTCTTCATCTCTTAAGTAAGTAATACTTCCAATTTTATTAATATAGTACGATAAGGCTAAGTGTTTATAAGCTAAAAATTCTTTTTCTTCAAAAGTAAATGGATCAAAATTTTTAGTGTATTGATATTCAAAATAAGTTGTTAAAGAATTTTTGCTTTTAAAACCCACTACAAATTGTGTTGGAATAGTATAAGTTTGGTAAACTTTATCGCTATTGGCATCATAACTGTAATGAGAATGATAACCAACTTTTGAGTATAAGGAATTATTATTATTCCATCTACTAATTTCTGCATAAATATTTCTGAAAGGTTTGTGCGCTATAAAATCTTCATCCGTATAATCCATTCCATCACTTCCAAAAAAATCAGAAAAAGATACTGATTCATAATCATTATAGAAAAAATTAAAATCTTCATCAAAATCAAAAGAATTAGGATTTCTAACACCTGAATGTTTCATTCCCATTGACAAATTAAATAAATAAGAAAGATTATATTTTCCATTAAAACTTAATTCTAATTGATGGCCAATTTCGTCTGAAAAATTAATATTATGTTGAATTCTTGAAATCAAGACTGAAGATGATTCAAAAAATACAGTAGGAGGATTTGAAATGATTGGCATGTAATAAAGCATGTAGTAGTCTTTAAATTCATAACTAAGACTCATTCCATAAATATCTCCTGATAAAGCAAAATATCTTAGATAACCTTCCTCATCCTTATCATCTTTTCTGAGAACTTTATTGTATATATTATTACTATTTTCAATATATATATCAAAATTACCTAAAGTATTACTATAACTGAAATTAATAGCATTTAATTCAACTTCGCTATTTTTATTAACATAGTTTGGATCAAAAATATAGTCCTGAAGATCTATGGCAAACCTTGTATCAGAGTTACTCAAAGTATTATAAATACCTTCATCGTAGAATGTTTTTTTAGATGAACTTGATATAGAAAACTCACCAAAATCACTGTAAATATTCATTCCATAAGAATCTAATTTATGATCGAAATTTAAATCATTAACTCTCAAATCACCTTTTGATTTAGTTCCAAATATACCGTTGCCAGAAATATAATTAAATTCAACAACATCATTGGGTAAGTATCTCAACTCAATTCCTTTAATTCTATTATCAAAATCAATTGATTGATCTTGAAACATATTTATATCAAGTCCGTAGTTATTAATAGTTTGAATATTTCCCCATTTAAGCATCAAAAAATCATTAAAATATTCTACAAAATAACTATTTGCTACATTTTTAGAACTTATTGTTTGCTCGCCGTATGCAGGAGGATTACTATATTCTAACTGGGTATATAAATTTAAGTTTCTATAATTTACATTTATATCTAAAAGATTTTCAAAATAATAATATGATGTTGTGTCTTGGGTTTGGTCATTAACATTGTAGCCATTACCATATTGCGATTCAAAATTAAGATTTATATTTGCATAAATAATTCCTAAAAAAAATACTATAAATTTTAATTTACTCATTAACATTTACAGAATCCTTATCAAATGAGATCAAAACTTTTATTTCTTCTTCTAATGAAAGCTCATCACCTAAATTATATCCAACATGTTTATTGGTGATAATGCCACTATTGTCTGCAAGTACCACAAATGGCATCACAGAACCTCCCATTTTCTTAAAAAGATTCATTCTAGGATCCATTAATACCTCAAACTCATATTTTGATGATTTAACATATTTTTTAACTTTTGACATACTGCGTGGACTATCCATATTTATACTTATCACTTTAAAATCATAATCATTATATTTCTTGTGAAATTCATTTAAAAATTTCATTTCTTTTTTACAAGGCTCACATGCCATATTCCAAAAATTAAAAACTATATACTTATTATCTGATATGTTGAGTAGTTTTACTTTCCTTTTATCTAAATCTTTTAAAATAACATCTGGAATGTATTCAAGAGATTTAGATTTATCTTCTGATAACACAATGCAAAAAAAAGTAATATAAATTATTAATCTAAAATATTTAATTAACATAACAATTCCTTTAAAATCCTAATTCATTAATTGGTAGATATGCATCTAAATCTTCTCTATTAAACACTTTAACAGTTACTTGTGTATAATTATCTAATATTGAAACTGGCATTATCACTTTATAATCAATGATTTGTTTTTTTGAACTGAGATTAATTTGAATATCACCATCATCATTTATTACACTAAACATTTGCACAAACTTATTTTGCCGTTCAACATCGTAATCACCAAACATGATATTATCGTATCTATCATCCCAAGAATCGATAATTATCTTTTGAATATTACCTTCTTTATTCGTAAAAAATAAAACAGGAAATAATTCTTTATCGTGTTTGTTAATCATGTTTGAAAAATTATTATCAAATAAATAGTTTTCGTTTAAAAATTCATATGTATTTGAACCTGTTTTACTTTTTAAACTATTATAAGGCATTTTCTTAATATTTTTTTCAAAATCTCTTTTATTAATTTTGTAAGATATTGAAATATCTAAATCTACATAACTAGCATCTAAATTATTTAAGTTCATATCTAATTTTCCTATATCAATTTGATATGGATTTAATAAAAAATTATTTACTTTTTTTAATAAATTTTCTTGAAGTTCTTTTCTAGTTAATATTCCATTTGGATGCTTTGACAAATCAAAAGTTTGAGTTTTTGAACTTTCACTTTGCCCTATTTCTAAATCTTTGTACATGATATCAAAACTATAATCTTTTTGCACGGCAAAATCTTCTAATATTGGCGCAAACAAGTTATCATTTCTTTTAATAATTGCAATACTATCAAGTTGAACCTTTGATATGATCTTTTTATCATCGTTTTTGAAATCACTATAATTTTCGAAATTAACTATTGGGTCAATTGTATTTTTCAATTTCCACAAAAAATTATCATATATGCAATCTAAATCTCTAATATCACAAATAAGAATATCACTCTTTAAAAGAACCCAACTATTGACATCATAAATTTTAAAAGTTACTTTTATATCATAACCATCTATTTCAAATTTTCCATCTATTAAATACTTATCAACATCTTGATCAAGTTGAGGAATTTTTCTTAAATCAGGATCAATTTTTCCAGAATAATTAACTTGTATATCATCTCTATTTTTGTATCTATTTATTATCATATCAGGAAAAACAGTTGATAATTTATCAAATTTATCATTTTTGTTAATGTTAGCAAAATTCATCACAATCAAATGCTTTTCTATTATAATGTCTTCAATTAGTCTATCTAAAGATGTTTTGTCAAGCATATTGAGTAATTCATCAACACGGTTTTCACATATATCAATCGTTTTGTGATAATACCTAACTAAATCAAGGTATTGATCTTTCAAAGTATTTGCCTGGTTAAAATGTAAATTATTACGAATATTTTTCCTGTTTATTGGAATCTGTTTAAAATGCACCCTTATAAATGGTGCTCCCAAATCATATGAAATAGAAGTTTCTTTAATTTTTAACCTATTCTCTAAACTATTAATCAAAGATGTATACTCTAAAATCATATCTTTTGTATTTTTTTCAAGATTTAATGTTTTGTTATAAATAGTTATTGATACATCTTCATAATAATTTACTTTATCAATTTTAGATGAGTATTCTTTTGCATTATTTTCAAAATTTAAAATTGACTGAATATCATTGTGCAATGTATCAGTTAAGATAGGATTTTCTACACTTATTAAAAATTGTAGAAATAATATAACATTTAATAATCTAATCATAATTTTTTAAATCTTCCTCTATACTTAAAGATACGATGCATAGAAATAATTTTAATACAAAAAAAGGCAATCTAAGTAGATTACCTTTTTATGTATAACTAGAATTTAAGTAATAATTATTTTACTAACATTAACTTTTGTGTTAATAAGCTTGAATTAGTAGATAATGAAACAAAATAAATACCGCTTGAAAAAGTTGATGCATCCCAAGTGATATTATAAGATCCAGCATGTTGATAAGAATCTACTATATGTTCAACTAATCTACCATTAATATCATAAATAGATAATTTAATTTCACCCTCATTAACTAATGTATAAGATAAATTAGTAGTTGGATTAAATGGGTTTGGATAAGCAGGATCTAATACTATTTCCGTTGGCATATTAGATAAACCAAGATTATCAATTACAGAAATATTATGATTTTCCCAATTTGCTATATCACCTTTGAGATCATTTAACATTCCAGTCGAAGGCCTATAAAGTTTAAACGATGGAATATCACCATACTCACAATAACCAACTGTATATTCAGATAGGTCATTACCCATAACTGGAACATCTATCATATTACCAACATATTTTCTTGCTCCAACTAAAATATTATCATTATATGCTAAAACCCAATCACCTTCAATCGCATTTTCAATATT
>CEQY01188357.1_pt1 | contig 13931 bp, 15 predicted proteins | sample 361391 | NCBI WGS metagenome assembly CEQY01 (sample SAMEA2621075, study PRJEB7988) | marine metagenome | isolation source: saline water (ENVO:00002010), including | reverse complement strand
ATAACAAGATATTAAAAAAATATAAAAATCTTCAACTATCAATTAGTGATACTAACAATCAGTCTATAGCATTTGTTATTATAGAAAAATGAGTGATATAGAAAAATACATTGGAAATACACCTCTAGTTCTTATCGATAAAATTGGCACTAATTCGATTTATGGTAAACTTGAAGGCAACAATCCAGCTGGTTCTATAAAAGATCGCCCTGCTATCAAAATGATTATAGATGCAGAGGAAAAAGGATTAATCAAAAAAGGTGACACTTTAATAGAGGCAACAAGTGGAAATACTGGTATTGCTCTTGCAATGGCGGCATCTATCAGAGGCTTTAAAATAAAACTAATAATGCCTGAGACTGCGTCCATTGAGAGAGTTAAAACAATGAAAGCATATGGTGCTGATGTAATTCTTGTTTCGAAAGAAGAAGATATGGAGGGTGCAAGAGACCTTGCATTAAGCATGTCAAAAAAGAAAGAAGGATTTATCTTGGATCAATTTTCAAATAAATCAAATTATCTTTCACATTATGAGACTACTGGTCCGGAAATATGGGAACAAACCGATAGAAATGTTACACACTTTGTCTCAGCAATGGGGACAACAGGAACCATAACAGGTGTATCAAGATTTCTAAAAGAAAAAAATAAAAATATTCAAATTATTGGTGTACAACCATTAGAGGGCTCAAGAATCCCTGGTATAAGAAGATGGAAGCCAGAGTATGTTCCTGAAATATTTCAGAATGCAATTGTAGATCAGATTATCGATATAAGTCAGAAAGATGCAGAAGAATCAATGGTTTCTCTATCTAGTCAACAAGGCCTGTTTGTGGGCACGTCTGCTGGTGCAAATGTTTTTATCTCAAAAATGATTGCTAAAAATCTGGAAAACGCGACTATCGTTACAATATTGTGTGATAGAGGGGACCGTTACTTATCTAAGATTTAGTTCAAATTAATTTCCAAGTTATCTCCGGCAGTTAAATATTTCTTATTTTTTAAATTATTATCTTTGATAAGATTTTTTTTAGAAACTCCGAAACCTTTAATTATTTGTTCGTATCTTTCACCCGAATTTACAACATAACGAAGAGTATTGATTGATTTATCTCTACTTAAAATTGGACCACGTAACTTGATTTTAACTAAATTATTTACTTTTAATACTGTTTTTTTTGTAGCATTATTCCATTGAAGAAGATTTTTAAGCGGAACATCATATTTTTTTGCTATCTTGTACCAGTTGTCATATCTCTTAACAATATGATTAAAAGTTATTTGTTTTTTATTTATGTAATATTTAACCTTATTAATCATAATAAATTCTTTTTCACTGGCACTAAACTCAGACGGTATCCTTATTTTTTGGTTGATATATATCGTATCTTTTGATATCCCGTTTGCTTTTTTAATTGCATTAATTTTTACATTATAAATTTTTGATAACTTATATAAGCTATCTCCTTTTTTTACTTTGTGAATTTTATTTTCATATATTGATCTTGCAACTTTATTATATCTCTCCTTAAACACACTCGATGACTTATTAGGTAAAAGAAGTGTATTCTGTTGAGCAGGATCTATTATCCACGTACTATACCCTGGATTTAGTCTAGTTAATTCTTCTAATGATAGACCTGTAATTATAGAAAGAGTTTGGAAGTCTATTGGATCATGAATCTTTACTGTTTGTGTAAATTTTTTATTAGCAATTTTAGGAATTTTAAAACCATATTTAGTTGGATTGTAAATAATTTTTGAAAGTGCTAATAATCTGGGTACATATAATTCGGTCTCACGAGGCAGATTCAGGTCCCAGTATGAGGGCTTACCAAAAAGGTTATTTGCCTTGTCTATTGCTTTTCCAACATTACCTGCACCAGTATTATAAGATGCAATTGCAAGTAACCAATTACCTTTGAAATGTCTATGCATATCACCCAGAAAATACGTAGCAGCCTTCGTTGACTCTAAAACATCTCGTCTTCCATCATATAACCAATTCATTTTAAGACCATATTCTCTTGCGGTTGGAGGAATAAATTGCCAGATTCCTGCAGCTCTTGATGCAGAATATGCAAATGGCTGAAATCCGCTCTCTACCATGGGAAGAAGGGCTAATTCATGAGGTAAATTTCTTTTTTCTAAATGAGCTAGGATATGATAAAGATACGGTTTTGATCTTTCGATAGAACGATATACAAAATCTTTATTCTGTTTCATCCATTTTAGTTCTTGAGCTATCCTTGAAGAGTTGATATTACGAAAACAGAAGCCGGATCTCATTCTATTCCAAATATTATCAAACTGCTTACCTTGCAATGACCTGGTTTCGCATGTACTGTTCAGTTTGAACTGAGAATCACCAATTGAAACTCGCGACAGATTATCAATTGACGTGTGCTGACATCCAGAAAGCAATGAAGCTATAAAAATAAAAATATATCTTTTATACACTACTATCAATTTATCATATGGTATTATTTAATTCTACAACGATGATTTTACAAGAGAATAATAATACTAAAGTTCAGTTGAAAAAATGGTATAAGGAGCCATCTGGGCAGCATTACAGAAAAACTTTGATTGATGAGCTTGAGATAATAAAAGACTTATATCAAGGAAGACACACATTATTCTGCGGTTCCTCTGAATATAAGCAAATTTTTCAAAAAAATAAAAGCGGTACATTTTTTAGTATCGATGAAGATGTTTTGATTTCAAGTTCTAATTTGTCAAAAAAACTCCCGTTTGAAGATAATTCTCATGATGTCATCGTACTTTCACACGGTCTGGAATATACACATAATCCTTACCTTTTGATGCGAGAGATAGATAGAATCGCTACTGATAGCGCAACCATAGTAATCATTGGATTCAACAAATATAGTATTTGGTCGATATTCAAAGCTTTTTCATCGAAACCACCATGGAACATAAATTTTTTATCCCCTTATATTATAAAAGAATGGTTTAAAATTCTTGAATATAAAATGAGCTATCAAAAGACATTCGGATTTTTTCCATATTTAGGAAAAAACATTACATCCATTTTATACAATTTATCTTTCCTTCATAAAGTTATTCAGAATCAATTTGGAGGTCTCTTTATATTTACATATAAGAAGAAAGTGATTCCACTCACACCACAAAAACTTATTTTTAATAAAGGCATTAAAGTCTCTCATTTAGCGAAAAATAATCTATGATAAGAATATATACAGATGGAGCTTGCAGTGGAAACCCTGGCCCTGGAGGATGGGGATTTGTTATTTTGGAGAATAACGATATTAAGAAATATTCTGGTTCAGAATCATCCACAACTAATAATAGAATGGAACTTACAGCTGCTATCAAAGCTATTGAGTGTGTGGGTAGAGATGAACAAATGTTGCTTCATACTGACTCTACGTATGTCAAAAAAGGCATAACTGAATGGATTACTAATTGGAAAAAAAATAATTGGAAAACCAGTTCCAAAAAACCTGTACTAAACAGAGATTTATGGTTGAAGCTGGATAAATATAATAATGAATATAATATCAATTGGACATGGGTAAGAGCTCATCAAAGAGATGATTCTGATGATAGTATTTATAACAACATGGCAGATGAATTAGCAACATCTGCAATTAAAAAATGAGATATATCGTACTCGATACAGAAACAACAGGACTTGACCCTGATGATGGTCATAAAATTATTGAAATAGGCTGTGTTGAAATTCTAAATAGAACTGTAACCAATAATACATTTCATAAATATATTAACCCTCAAAGGGAAATTGATATTGAAGCGTCGAAGGTTCATGGTTTAACTCTAAATAATTTGAAAGATAGACCAATATTTAAAGAAATTTATAATGATTTTCTGGAATATATATCTGATTCACCATTGATTATACATAATGCGCCATTTGATGTTGGTTTTCTTAAAAAAGAACACAATTATATTAAAAATGAAAAAAAATTTATTAATAATGAGATAATTGATAGTCTTAAAATTGCTAGGAAAATTAGTCCAGGGAAAAGAAATACACTTGATGCATTATGTGATAGATATTCGATTGATAACTCTGACAGAACTTTGCATGGAGCATTACTTGATGCCCGTTTATTAGCATTTGTTTATCTAAAAATGACTATTGGCCAAAATGACTTCGATAATTTAACAACAGAAGAAATTATTCCTTCCATTGAGCATAATAATAATCAAAAAAAATATAGAGTAATACAAGCTAATAAAATAGAGAACGAACTACATGAAAACTATTTTAATAAAAATTAACGAAATTTTGTAAGTTTATCTTTTTGTCTCTGCCAATCTTTATTCTTTTGATCCATTCTTTTGTCAAATAATTTTTTACCTTTTGATAATGCAATTTCTATTTTTATAATGCCTTTTTTTGAGTAAAGTTTTATGGGTACAATAGTCAAACCTTTTTTGCTGACTTCACCTTGCAGCATATTGATTTCTTTTCTATTTAATAAAAGTTTCCTTTTAGATGTAGGATTTTGTGTCATAGTACTTTTTTGTGTATTTATAGCTTTTATGTGTGCATTTAATAAAAAAACTTCATCTTTATTAATACTTATATAACTCTCAGATAATTGTCCATTACCATCTTTAAGACTTTTTACCTCCCAACCAGCTAAAACTAAACCAGCTTCTATTTTTTTTATAAAGCTATACTTAAAACTAGCTTTTTTGTTATTACATAAGACATTCATAAATATATCACTTGAGGTATAATAGTAACATAACAATCTGGAGGACAGCCATTTCAAACAAAAGAATGTCAATTCATGGACAGTGGTCCTCAAAACTCCTTTTTATATTTGCAGCAACTGGATCTGCTGTAGGACTTGGAAATATATGGAAGTTTCCATATATGACAGCAGATAGTGGGGGTGGTGCATTCGTATTAATTTATATAGCAAGTGTTATTTTCTTAGCATTACCAATCATGTGTGCAGAAATCCTGATAGGAAAAAGAGGAAAGCAAAATCCAGTGAATAGCTTGAGAACGTTGTCTAGCGAAGCAAGTATTTATTATGAAAAAGAGCCCGATGTCACACTCAATCGTACTACTACAGTCAAGAAACAGTTTGAGGATAACGATATCTTTTCCAATTGGGAGGTGGTTGGATGGATGGGTATTCTCGCAGGGATATTTATTCTGTCATTTTATAGCGTTATAGCTGGTTGGACATTATCCTACATAATAAAATCCATCACTGGTTCCTTTTATTTAATCACTGCAGCTGGTGCTAGTGCCAAATTTGAATCATTAATATCTGATCCTGAAAAATTAGTTTTGTGGCATACAATATTTATGATTTTAACTTGCTATATTGTATCTAAAGGTATCAAAAGCGGTATAGAGAGTGCAATAAAGTTCTTAATCCCAGGTTTGTTTTTGATACTAATTGCTTTAGCTATTTATGCTTCATATTTATCTGGATTTTCAGAGGCAATGACCTATTTTTTTGTTGCTGATTTTAACAAAATAAATAGCGATGTAGTTCTGTCTGCTATGGGCATGGCGTTCTTTTCTTTAAGCATAGGTATGGGTTCTCTGATGATTTATGGATCATATTTGCCTGATGATACTTCAATATTTCAAGTAAGCACTGCTGTAGCATTCTCTGATACTCTTGTGGCGATTCTTGCTGGAATAATTATATTTCCCATAGTTTTTACCTATAATCTTGATCCAAACACTGCAGGACCAGGATTAATTTTTGAGACACTCCCAATAGCATTCGGCGCAATGGACTTCGGGACTATTATTGCAACAGCATTCTTTATATTGTTATTTTTTGCAGCAATCACATCATCCATTTCACTTATTGAGCCAGCTATAACTTTTGTGATAGAAAAATATTCAATATCGCGTGTATATGCAACAAACCTGTTAGGATTTATTACATGGTTCTTAGGAATTTTTACTGTTCTGTCTTTTAATCATTTATCAGATTTTAAGATTTTTGGTATGACAATATTTGATAATCTTGATTATCTAACCTCAAAAATTATGTTACCCCTGGGAGGCTTACTCATGGCTCTTTTTGTGGGATATGTCATGAATAAATTAATAGTATTTAATGAACTAAAAGGGAACAGTAATTTTATAAAATATTTTTGGTACATGCTTTTGAAAGTTTTATCTCCTATTTTAATCATAATGATATTTGTTGAGGGAATAATTTCATAATGAAAAAAATTTATAAAGAAGAGAATATTAATTTAGAAATACCGATAATATTTAACTTAATAAATAATGTAGAAAAATACCCTGATTACTTGCCGTGGTGCACAAAAACAGAGGTAGAATACATATCAGACAATACCATTAATGGTAAAATATTTATTTCTAAAAGTTTTATTAAATGGAATTTTTCAACAAAAAATATTATTCAAAAGGATAAATCTATCAGTTTATCTCTCATAGATGGTCCTTTTGAGGCTCTAAATGGCAAATGGACTTTTTCTTCTCTTGATAAGAATAATACAAAAGTTTCTTTAGAAATAAATTATAAGTTCAAAAATTCGTTAATAGAGCTATCTATTGAGCCAATTTTCACTACTATAATGAATTCAATCTTACAATCATTTATCAGCCAAGCTTTTAAAGAGAAATATAATGATTAATATTTATGTATGTAATATTGAGGAAAAAAATAAAATTAAACAAATCACAATTAAGGAAAATACCACCATTTTTACTCTTTTAAATGAGATATTATTTATCACAGACGATATTAATGTAGGAGTTTATGGCAAACTGGTAGATAAATCTTATACACTTCGTGAGAACGATAGGGTAGAATTTTATGAGAAGATATTAATTGACCCCAAAGTTCAAAGGAAGAATAGAGTAATGAAATGAGCGATGCAAAGGATAATATCAATAAGCTAAAAGAAGCTGGTTTAAAAGTCACACACTCACGTTGTAAGATTTTAGAAATATTCCAATCTTCCCCCGGTGAACATTACACTGCTGACAAACTAAGAGACTTATTAGTAGACAGTGGAGAAACTATAGGTTTAGCTACAATATATCGAGTGTTGACGCAGTTAGAAATGGCCAATCTTATTCAGAAAAATAATTTCAGTGACAATCAATCAGCATATGAAATTAAAAAATCTCATCACGACCATCTTATTTGTTCTAAATGTGGCGATATTATTGAGTTCGTAAATGAGGATCTTGAAAATCTACAAGAGAAAATCACACAGAAATACAACTTTACACTTACCTCTCATGTTATGACACTATTTGGTATTTGCAAGAAATGCAGATAGTTATTAAGATTTGATATCGTATTTTAATTTTTGCGACAGTGCTCTGAAATAATCATAATCACATGGATGTATTATATTTAATACCCTTTTAGCTTTTTTAATCTCAACTAATTCTGGATTTTTTATTGTTAGATTATTTGCACCATCAAATGTAACCTGTGAGTGGCTAATAGATTTTCTATTTAATTTAATTAGCACATTATCACTATTATTTATGATAATAGATCTTTGTCCATACGAATGAGGTGCTATAGGAACTATACAAATCACGTTAGATTTTGGACTCACAATAGGACAGCCATTAGACATTGCATATGCGGTTGAACCTGTGGGTGTAGATATAATAACACCATCAGATCTTTGCTTTGTTATTAAATTATCATTTACAAGAACATCTGTTTCTATCATCTTCAATTTTCCACAATTATTTATAACTATGTCATTTAGTGAAATTGATTTATTTGTTCCACTTTTCGAATGTACAGTTCCAGAAAGCATAGTTCTTTTATCTACAATATAATTTCCATCGAGTATATCAATTATTTTTGATTGAAGATGTTTTTTGTCTAAATCTGCTAAAAAACCTATTCTACCAAAATTCAAGCCGAGAACAGGAATAGATTTTGCGTAAGCATATTTTGAAGCTGAGATGAACACACCATCACCTCCTATTGATAAAACAAGATCATATTTCTTATTACTTGATTCATTATTTATTTTTTCTAGAGACTGAACATTTAGGAAAGAACAATTCTTGGCCAAATAATTAATGATACGTTTAGTCTCTGATTTATCTAAAAAAGATGAAGAAGTATAAACTAATAATTTTTTAAATTTTTTCAATATAATCCTCAAGTATAAAACAATAATAAAGTAATATAATTATATATGAATAAGACTTTAGAAAAACTAAAAAAAATACATGATTTGTGCATTAAGCACAAGCTTACGATTTCAACAGCAGAATCATGCACCGGGGGATATCTTGCTAAGCACTTAACTGATCGAACAAATTCCTCAAAATATTTCAAAGGATCCATAATTGCTTATTCAAATGATATAAAAACAGAAATATTAAATGTTCCTATAGATTTACTAAAAAAACATGGAGCGGTATCAGCTGAAGTATCAGCTTGTATGGCAAATGGAATCTTTGCTATGATAAATTCTGATATTGCTCTATCAGTTACTGGCATAATGGAGAAGAATGACGATTACTCTCATAAGAATACTCAGGTTTTTATAACTATTAAATCATCCGATAACGAAGATACATTCCATTTTTTTCTTGATGAGAATAGGGAAGTTAATAGAAAAAAAACGGTATATTATGCTTTTAGCTGCTTATACGATTTCATTCACAAACATTACTTGTTATCATAGAATATTCAAAACACCACTTGAGGAGTAAAATGGAAGATAACACACAAAAAGCATTAGATTCAGCAATCAGTCAAATTGAGAAGGACCATGGAAAAGGAGCTTTGATGAAGCTTGGAGCTGGATCTGCGTATCCTGATATTGAATCTATTTCAACTGGTTCACTAACCTTAGATACAGCATTGGGCATTGGTGGACTTCCAAAAGGACGAGTAGTTGAGATATATGGGCCAGAATCATCAGGAAAAACTACTATGGCTCTTCAAGTAATTGCTCAAGCTCAAAAACAAGGAGGGACAGCTGCATTCATAGATGCTGAACATGCTTTAGACCCAAAATATGCAGAAAATCTAGGTGTAAATATTGATGAGTTATTATTATCTCAACCAGATTCAGGTGAACAAGCGCTGGAAATTGCTGATACGCTTGTCAGGTCAGGAGCAATATCGACGTTAGTGATAGATTCAGTCGCTGCACTTACACCAAAAGCTGAAATTGATGGAGACATGGGAGACTCACACATGGGTTTACAGGCAAGACTTATGTCTCAAGCATTAAGGAAGCTTACTGCAAACATAAAAAAATCAAATACACTTTTAATATTTATTAATCAAATAAGAATGAAGATTGGAGTAATGTTTGGAAGTCCTGAGACTACAACTGGGGGTAACGCTCTCAAATTTTACTCTTCAGTAAGAATGGACATAAGAAGAATAGGAGCTATCAAACAAGGTGATGAAATTATTGGTAACGAGACAAGGGTTAAAGTAGTTAAAAATAAAGTAGCCCCACCATTCAAAATAGCAGAATTTGACATTTACTATGGTCAAGGTGTATCGAGAGAATCTGAGTTAATTGATTTAGGAGTTAAACATAATATTATTGATAAAGCTGGCGCATGGTATAGTTATGGCAGTGACAGGATAGGTCAAGGAAAAGAGAATTCTAGAATATTTTTAAAAGAAAATACCTCTATTGCTAATGAGATTAGTGAAAAAATAATTTCGATAACACAAGGAACACAAGCAGTAAGCGTTTCAAAAGACTCTAAAGAGGACAATGTCGAAAATTCTGAATAGTGATATCACGAAACTAATTACAAAATATTTAAGTATTAGAGAACATTCAAAATTTGAGCTATTAAATAAATTATCAAAAAAAGGCTTTGAACTGGATGATATAAATAAATCTATCGATGAATTCTCATCAAAAAATATACAATCAGATATTAGATTCACAGAGGAGTTTTTAAGATCACGTGTAAAGAAAAATAAAGGTCCTCGTTTAATTTCCTCTGAACTTATCAGTCGGGGCATACCAGAGCACTTAGCAACTTCAAAAATATCTGAGATACCCAGTGATACGTGGCACATTCATGCTCATAAAGCATTAATTAAAAAACTTAATGCGAGCAATTTATCTATTGAAGATGAAGATAAGTTATACTCTTTTTTAATAGGTCGTGGCTTTGACCATAAAATGATAAAATATGCTATAGATGAATACAAAAATGAATGTTAAAAAAATCTTTATTGAATATTTCAAAGATAAAAATCATCAGGAATATCCATCATCCTCACTTATACCAAATAACGATAAGTCATTATTATTTGCGAATTCAGGTATGGTCCAGTTCAAAGACATATTCCTTGGAAATGTTACTCCCAAGCACACTAGAATAGTCACATGCCAAAAATGTATGCGGGCGGGAGGTAAACATAATGATCTAGATAATATCGGGTTTACAACACGGCATCATTCTTTCTTTGAAATGTTAGGTAATTTCAGTTTTGGTGATTACTTTAAGGATGAAGCCATTGAGTTTGCATGGGATTTTTTAACAAATTATTTAAAACTTGATAAAGAAAGACTTTATGTTTCAGTTCATACCTCAGACGATGAATCAAAAAAAATATGGATTGACAAGATTAAAATTTCTCCAAAAAAAGTTTTGGTTTTAGGAGATGAGGATAATTTCTGGCAAATGGGTGATACTGGACCTTGCGGCCCGTGCACAGAAATATATTACGATTTAGGTGATGAACATGAGGGTGTTTTACCTTCGCATGGTGACCCTAAAGATAGGTATATTGAAATATGGAACTTAGTTTTTACACAGTTTAACAAAACTGAAAAAGGTTTGTTGGAGGAACTTCCACAAAAGTGTGTTGATACTGGCATGGGCTTAGAAAGAGTTCAGGCTATTGTTGAGGGACTATCTGATAACTACCAATCTTCATTATTTTCTAATCTTGGTACTTTCATCGATGAAAGGGTAAATCTTAATAAAGATGCTGCATATGTCAAAAAGATATTGCTGGACCATATTAGAGCATGTTGTCATCTTATTAGTGATAATGTGATACCGGATAGAGAGGGAAGAGGCTACGTTTTAAGAAGAATACTCAGGAGATCATCCAGATTTATATATAAATTTAATATTAAAGACCCTTTTCTATATGAGTGTGCAGAGATAGTTTGTAAAACAAGTAATGATTTTCCTAATTTAAAAAAAGATATGAAAAAAATTATTGATACTATCCAAACAGAAGAAAAAAAATATCTCAAAACTCTTGGTAAAGGCATAGATATTATCGAAAACTATCTCAAAACACATAAATCGTTAAATGGAGAAACTGTATTTAATTTATATGACACTTATGGGTTCCCTTACGAGATTACCGAGGAAATTGCCTTAGAAAAAAATATTAAAATTGATAAAAAAGGCTATGAAAAACTCATGCTTATACAAAAAAATAAAGCTAGAAGTAATAAATCATTCTCTGATAAATCATCGATAAATATTGATGCTGACCACACAACTGAATTTATTGGCTACAACACAAATAATCAAACAGCAGAAATAATAGATATCTACCATAATGATAAAAAGACAACAAGTGCCTCATCAATAAATAAGGAGTATCTTCTAATTTTGTCATCATCATGTCTTTACCCAGAAGGGGGTGGTCAGATATCTGATATAGGAACAATCTCTTCTAAAAATTGTTCTTTCAAAGTTATAGATGTACAAAAAATCAATAAAACAATTGTTCATGAGTGTATATTGTTATCAGGGAAAGCCAATGTTAACGACAATGTAACAACAAAATTTGATGAGAATCGAAGAAAAAGAGTAGCAGCAAATCACTCGTCTACACATTTATTACATCATTACTTAAGAACGATACTTGGTAATCATGTTCAACAGAGAGGATCATCGGTTACTGATAAAGGATTTAGATTTGACTTCACACACAACAAAGTAATTACCAATCAACAAATTATTGATATAGAAGAAGCTATAAACAATGAAATCTTTATTTCAACTAAAACAGAAACAAAATACTCACCATATGAAAATGCTATTGAATCAGGAGCTCTTGCATTTTTTGATGAAAAATATGAGGACGAGGTAAGAGTTGTTAGTGTCGGAAAGAAATCAATTGAATTATGTGGCGGAACACATGTATCTAATACATCTGAGATTGGTGTTCTTAAAATTATTAACCAAGCAAGTGTTGCCAATGGTGTAAGAAGGATTGAGTGTGTTACAGGGCCAAGCGTGCTTGATTATATCAATGAAAACCTTTCAGTGTTAAAAAATATTTGTGATGAATTTCAAACAACAACGGAAAATGTCCTAAATAAGATTTCTACACTTAAAAATCAAAATAAAAGCCTAAAGAAAAAAAATGATATTTATTCTAAAGATTACCTAACAAACTTATCTCAAAAACTAACTCACTATAAAAAAATAAATGGTATTTCAGTCTTTGTAGAAAGCTTTGATAATTTAAACTCAAATGAAATAAAATTACTCTCAGATATTATTAAATCACAAGTAAAGGAATGTATCATCTTTATAATTACAAAGACCGATAATGCAACATGTTATATTTCTGTTTCTAAAAATATTATTTCTAGTTATAATGCCAAAAATTTATCTAAAGCTGTAAATGAAAAATTTTCAGGCAAAGGTGGAGGAAGTGAAACATTTTCCACTTGCATACTGACTAAGGTAAATTTACAAGACTTTAAAGGGTTTATAACTGAAATATTAAAATGAAATTGATTGTAAAAAAATATGGCGGAACTTCATTATCTTCTTCTGCCAAAATAAAAAATATTGCAAAAGAAATTTATCTTGAAGCAGAAAAAAATAAAATTGTAGTTGTTCTGTCTGCCATGGGTAAGACAACAGATCAATTGGTAGCTTTATCAGAGAGATGTGCTAAAAATCCAGATTCTAAAGACTACGACATGCTTGTCTCATCCGGAGAACAAATTAGTATTTCTCTTATGTCTATGGCATTAAAGGATCTTGGATTGGAATCTGTTGCATATACCGGTTGGCAAGCAGGTATAAAAACAAATAATGCTCATTCACGCGCAAGAATACTTAGTATTAATGCAAATAAAATTAAGAAAGACTTAAAAGAAAAAAGAGTGGTTGTTATCGCAGGTTTTCAGGGTGTAAATAACGGATCCATAACCACTCTTGGAAGAGGTGGTTCAGATACGTCCGCGGTAGCTGTCGCAGCTGCTTTGAAAGCTAGTGAATGCCAAATATTTACTGATGTTGAAGGTGTTTATACAACCGACCCTCGCATATGCGAAAAAGCCAAAAAAATTGATATAATGACTTATGAAGAAATGCTGGAAATGTCTGGCTTAGGTTCAAAAGTGTTACAATTACGTTCAGTTGAATTTGCAAGCAAATATAATGTTCCAGTGCGAGTAATGCACGCTCACAAAAAAGGCGATGGAACACTAATTAAAAAAGAGGAGAAAAATGTGGAAGATGCACTAATATCTGGAATAGCATTCACTAAAGATGAATCGGAAATTATGATTCGTGGGGTTAAAGATTCACCTGGAATAGCAGCAGCAATTCTTGGGCCTATCGGTGATGCAGATATTGAAGTTGATATGATAGTTCAGAACGTTGGTTCTGACGGACTTGCTGATTTTACATTCACAGTAAGTAAAAAAGATTTTAATAAAGCTCTCCAAGTAATTGATAAACTTAAGAAGAGTATCAAATATGAAGATGTAATATCAGCTAAGAACATAGTTAAAGTCTCTCTAATTGGAGTAGGTATGAGATCTCATGCAGGAATAGCAGGTCAAATGTTTACATGTTTGGCTAAGAAAAAAATCAATATTAGGATGATTTCCACATCAGAAATAAAAATTTCTGTTGTAATTGATCAAAAAAACCTAGAAAACGCAGTTAA
>CEQY01032823.1_pt1 | contig 13932 bp, 9 predicted proteins | sample 361391 | NCBI WGS metagenome assembly CEQY01 (sample SAMEA2621075, study PRJEB7988) | marine metagenome | isolation source: saline water (ENVO:00002010), including | reverse complement strand
CAACCATTTGAGTCAGTTACAGTTACAGAATAATTTCCTGCTGACAAACCTGATTGATCTTGCTGACCTTGAACTAAACCACTTCCATTACTCGTAGACCAATTATAAGTATATAATCCTGTTCCACCAGCTGGGGTTATATTAATTGAACCATCTGTCCCACTATAACAACTTACTTGGAAATTGTTATAGTTTGATAATGAACTTGATAATGAAACTTCTGATGGTTCCGTAATTAAAAAACTTCCTGTTGTTGTATTTCCATTTGAGTCTGTAATAATTAAATTATAAGTCCCTGGTGATAAACCAGTTTGATCTTGTTGGCCCTGATTCAATCCACTACCATTGCTTGTTGTCCAATTGTATGTATATGATCCACTACCACCAGATGGTGTAATATCAATGGAACCATCATTTGCACCAAAACAACTTATTCCGAATCCATTGAAATTTGATTTATTAAATGAAAAGTCTAACTCTTCGGGTTCATTTAAAACAAAAACCTGAGTTTCAAAACAACCATTTGAATCTGTGACTTTAATAGTATATGTACCAGCTGTTAAACCAGTTTGGTCTTGAGAACTTGAATCTAAACCTGAACCATTTGAGGTTGTCCACAGATAAGTATATGTCTGGCCAGATAATAAATTTCCTCCTGAAACTGACAAGTCTATAGTACCATCAGATGCTCCTTTTTTACTTATTTGAAATCCATTATAATTTGACAAATTACCTGAAAGTGTTATATCATCTGGTTGAGTTAAAGTAAAAGTTTGCGTAACCGAACAATTATTTGAATCAACTAGTGTTAAGGTGTATAATCCAGGTCCTAAACCACTTTGATCTTGTTGACCCTGGACTAAACCACTTCCATTACTAGTAGACCAATTATATGTATAGTTTGAGCTACCTCCAGAGGGGTGTGATATCAATTGATCCATCATTAGCTCCAAAGCAACTTATTGAAAATCCATTTGTTTTTGGGATTGATGAACTTATTGAAAGTTGAGGTGGTTCTGTGATTGTAAAGCTAAGGGGAAGGGATGTACAACCATTGGCATCCGTTACAGTAACACCGTATGTTCCTGGACCTAATCCTGATTGATCTTGTGAATTAATACTTAAACCAGATCCATCATTTGTAAACCATGAGTATGAATAATTTGCTGTTCCACCACTAACACTCAAATCTATAGAGCCATCATCTGCACCATTACAAGAAATACCAAAACCATTAAAATTTGATATTGTACCTGAGCTGACTAACTGATCTGGTTCTGTGATTGTAAAACTTTTTGTGAGTGTACAATTATTAGCGTCTGTTATGGTAACATTGTATGTTCCAGGCGATAAACTACTTAAATCTTGGGAAGTTGCACTGTATGAATTGTCTCCTGTTTTTATCCAAGCATAAGTATAATTAGCTGTTCCACCAGCAACCGTGATGTCAATTGAACCATTATCTTGATCTTTACAGTCAATATTATTTATAGTCTCATTTGATATAGACAATGCAGCATCTGGTTGAGTCAGTGTAATATTATTTGTTTCTTTAAAACAACCATTAGCATCAGTAACTCGAACTTTGTATGTTCCTGCAGGTGCATTAAAAGTATGATTCAAATTACTATTTGTAACGGTCTGAACAACACTATTTCCTTGGTATAGGGCATATGTATAATTAGCTACAGAAGCTTGGGTTACATTTACTCTTATTTGACCATTATCCCCAAAACATGCAATTTCTGTAGATAAACCAGCATCAGCAATTAACAATTCAGCAGGCTCCGTGATTTCAAAACTATTAGTGGTTGTACAATCATTTGCATCTGTAACTGTAACATTATAAGTTCCAGGTGAAAGATTACTTAAATCCTGAGTAGTCGCACTAAATGAATTATCACCAGTCTTAGTCCAAGCATAAGTATAATTAGCTGTTCCACCACTAACACTCAAATCTATAGAGCCAGTTTCATTTCCGTTACAAGCTATGTTGGTAATATTAGCAGACGTTCCCAATTCATCTGGTTCTCCAATTGTAAAGCATCCTGCTTCATTTGAACATGAATAGACAACAGATGAATTATTTGGATTAGTTTCAATAGTTTCTGAAAGTGTTAAACAATATGTACCTGCTGACAAGTTTGAAAATGTTGTTTTATAACCTATTCTATTTCCATCTGCATCAAATGAATAACTTATTGTTCCATGATTAAAAGTTGAAGTTGTACCCTGTTTAGTAAGAATAAAACTATATTCAGCGCCCCAAACTGATCGAATATTATTTCCGTCAAAAGGCTGCGTCCAACCACCTTTTCCAGTAAAGGTTAAGGATCCATTTGAGTCTCCATTACATGCTAATTCTTGTACGGAAGCATCAAGAGTGGCCGTTAATTCTGGTGGTCTTACTACAGTGAATTCTTGTTGTTTTTCGCAACCGTAGTTATCTGAAAAAGTAAAAATATATGTGCCGTTAGGAATTCCCTGAACCAAAATAGAGTAATTAACTATATCATCGGTATCTACATTACTTGAAAGTCCCTCAGTTGTATATTGTGAAGTATTTGTTGATGAAAGAGAATAACTAGGGGTTCCTGTTCCAGACTTTTCATTAATGGTCCATGATACAGGCCACGCAGCTCCCTCAATATTGATATCAACTGTAGAGGAAGAATCGTCATGGCATTTATATCCACTAAAGGTAACATCAGCAGAAAAAGTATAAGCCTCATCAATTGTAAAAACTCCTGCTAATGTTTGATTACATGAATCAGTAATAACATAATTATAATTACCAGTATCTAAATCAAGTTCAAACTTTGGACTTGTTTGATTTACTGACTCAAAAACTAGATTGGATTGATCAGAGGCTCCTGAATAAACTTTTATAGTGTATGGTGAACAAGGTTTATTTCCGCTAATTGAGGTCTCTTTAATTAAGATTTCATATTTACCCGTACAGGAATTGAATTGTTTACTTACTGTTGTTAGTCTACTAATAATTCTATAACTAATATCAACAGAACCCATCGTATTTGAGTTTGCGATAGTTGGGTTTCCACTTGCATCTTTGTCAAAAATTCTTAGCTTGACTGAGATAGTTTCATCAGGATCTCCTGAGTATGTTATTTTTTTTCCAGTAACAGTACAATCTGGACAATTAGATAAATCTGTCAGAATTTCAAAATCCCAATTTGTTGGTATAGCATTTCCACCATCCCATCCATATGTATTACCACTATTATCTGTGAATTGTAATTTATTTAAACTAACATTAATATCTAATTCGTCGCTCCCACTCGGAAAATAAAAAAAGTGGTTAGTAGTTTGATCTGTAGTATATTCAGTTGTATTTTGAGCTGATGGGTTATAAGTAGTTTGGGAATGAGTTTGATTTCCTAAAAAAAGAAAAATAAAAAATAAAAAAGATAATATGGATTTATTCCTATTCATTATTTACAACCACAAGGTATTGGACCCTTTCCAAATAAAGAGTTAAAGTTATACGAAATAGATATTTCAAAAATACCTTTAGTACCTCTTAAATCAGTTAGATTTAAATCATATGAATAACCAAAAGTAAATCTTCTATAATTGAGGTTTGTCATAAGATTTAAGGAAGTAAATTTATGAGAATCTGCATCGATAGTAGTTGGTGCTAATACTCCAAAAACTCCAAATGCTATGTTATTTAATTCTATATATGTTCCCAAATCAAATCTATCGAAATCGGCTTGCCTCATATAATTGAAGTTCAAGTAGAGATTAAAATCATCTCTGGCATAGCTAGTTCTAAAAGGAATTTTATATCCACCATGAATTGAAAGGAATTGTTCAAGTTTTACCTGACCACCCTCATTTTGAAAAGATATATTTGGAGTAGTTAAATGCTTCACACTACCACCAAACCATAAATTTTCATTAAAAATTAAAAATCCAGCAGACATGTCAAAAAACGAAACACTATCATTAAATAAAAACGGATCATTTGTGTTGATATTTATAATTCCCTGAGAAATTAATATTTGATCTTCTAATAGAAGATTATCAAATCGATAATCCTTCATTCCGAACGAGGCACTGATACTTGGGTAAAAAAACCATTCATCTGAAAGCTTTACGTGGTAGGCATAATTTAAATTAGCTTGGGTAAAGTTATATCTGGTTATGCTTTCATGGTGATTGAGTATACTAAAACCCAATCCACTATTAAAATCCTCAAAATACGTATCAAAATAAAAAAATTGGGTATTAAGACCGTAGTTCAACCCAAACCACTGAGTCCTATTTATAACACCCACCTCAGAACCTTCACTTCCGCCAGTGAATGATGGGTTAAGATATTCTGGAACATTATAAAACTGAGTAAAGATGGGATCTTGTGATTGTAGATTTACAGAGAAAAAAAGTAATAATATGTATAATATTTTTTTTAACATCTACTTATAAAATCTCATTAAATTAGAGTTCAATGACCAGAGAACTTCTTTAAATTTTTTTAAAAATCCTATTCCGACTAGTAAATCATTAATATCCTCTCTTAACGGAACTATCGCTATTACATTTTTAACAGTGTAATCTCCAATTTGGATTGATTTAATTTTAATATACTTTATTTCAAATTCAGACCCAACTCCACCCGACATACTTTCAACATTCATATCCTCAATCTCACATTTTTCAACTAAATCTCTGTAAAGCCTATTCCCAATGAAAAAAGATGTTGCCCCTGAGTCAAATTGTATTGGAACATTCATGATATCTCCGTCTGTTGTGGGAAAACCAATATTGATTCTATATTGATTGTCTCTTTCAATTAATTTAACATCTGAAAACTCATTATCGCCAATAATATCATCGACAATTCTATTATTATCAGTATTTCTAATTGTTGTTATTTTATTACCACTAAAAAGCTTTTCAATAACCAAACCCTCAGACTTTCCCGGCCCATAGGTACTAATCTCTTTGATTTTATTTCCGTCAGAATAAAGTGTTTTGAGTTTGTCTCCATTGCTCCACTGATATAACTCTGATTCAATTACATCATTAGGGTAATTTGAATATAAAATTCTATTCATCTCACCTGAAACGAATTTAACAGTGAGAGTTCCTTCAATAAAGTTATCGTTTTCAAAAAGACCTTCCTTAATCTGGGTTTGTGTTTCTAGATTTAATGTTAAAACACCTTTACCATGCTTTTCTCCCTCATAATTAACACAACCTGTATAATTTCCATCACCATAATCAATGTTTTCTTTATTACATTGAGTGTGAAGAGAATTTAGTGTGAGAATAAATGATAAAAAAAAACTAAAAAGATATTTCATGATAAGGTTTTATATTAGTAACCCCACATATCAACTTCAAAATCTAAGATTTCTTTTTTAATTCTTTCAGACTCCATTATAAGTCTTAACTGGTATTGTCTAGGTGATTCTCCCTCCCTGGGTTTGATATATTCTCTAATTTTTCTATCACCATAAACATTATCATATTTATAAATATAAGAGTTAAACCTTCTGTTTACTAAAAGAGCATCAAATGAGATTCTGTTATTGTTGTTTCTATCGTTAAAAACTAGATGCTTATTTAATTCTTCTCTAATTGAGGGGTACCAAATCCAAAAAGTTTCAGATTCTAATTTATCAGTTTTATCTTTTTGAAGATCTGATGTAGCTGCAGTTACAGGAAGAATTCCTAGTAATTTATACTTTAGCTGAGAAGCCTTTTTATCAAAAAACCATATTCCTTTTATTTTATAAGCACCAACTTGGGCTGAAGTTACAAATTGTTCCACTGTTGCTTCTTTTGTTGCTTCTTCCTTTGATAATTGTTTAGTTTTCATCAATAATTGGACTTTAGCTGGTGAAGTATTAACATAACTTATAAGACCCAAAGCGGTAGCTTTATCATACTTTTCTTTAGATGAAAAATTATCAGTTTGAAAAAGTTGCAGCTTTTCCTCATTAGTATTTCGTATGTATTCTTTTATTATGGTCCAAAGTGATTTTCTACCAATTTTGGTTTGACCATCTTCAATTGGAAAGAGAAGAGGAAAGTTTAATTTTTCATTCAAATCTATGTGCTCATATACTACCTTCGACCATAAGATATCATTCTCTTCTAAATCTGTGTATTTAAGAGCTTCTACTTCATTTAAAGATTTTTTTTCAATATCAGATGGTTTTTTAGCATTAACTAAATCAGCCTGTGATAAAATTGAATTTGAAAAAAGTATAATAATAAAAAATATAAATCTCATTATGTTATTGTTTGTATACTTGAAAATCTTCTATATCATATTCAAAAGCTTCACTCTTATTAACACCTTCCCAGGCAATGGCTTTAATACTAGTGAACTCAATTGCAGTTCCTGATGGTGCTCTTTTGATATAATCATCTGCTAATGAGCCCAACAAAAAATTACCCTTAATTTCGACTGATTGGTTGGGTGCAACAGTCACAATAAACTCAGATACCTCAATATTAAAATCATAATCAAAATCATCTGGCTTAGCTCCAGTAATTATGCCATTTAATAGGTTAAATTGACTAACACCACCTCCTTTATAATTTTCGTTCTCACTTAAGAAGATAGAACCTTTACCATCCGGGGCCTTTTTAACTCTAAATAACTTGGGTTCACTAGATTCTCGCTTACCATTGACCAAACCAGTTACTTGGATTAAAACTTCTCCTACACCAGTATCAGGTATTGCATAAAAGTTAGCACCCTCATCCTTGGCTTTCTGGTCAACATTAGGATTTAACTTTACATTTTTTGATCCAGATCCTTGCTGAAGAGATACTGCACCAGGTAATACAATATTTACTGGATTATTTAGTTTCTCATACAATATATTCATTCTAATCGCTTCAACAGTCGCTGTTGATGGTTTTTCAATAATTGAGAATTCTTCATTGATAGGGATTGTAGTTACATTTCTATCATCTTTTTTAGTAACTGACCCAGTTAACTTATAACTTCCAGTTGTATTCAATCTTTTCTTAAATACAATTTGACCTTCAATAATTTCATAATCAGTATCCTCAACCAAGTCTCTGGGTGTGGTAGACCCAGGATAAATTAATTTTAAATCTTGCTCCTCAAAATCAAAAGATGTTGATTTCTGACCCATTATAATACTTCCGTCAAAAACTTCACCAGAAAAATATTGTGCCTTGGGGGTTTTTAAATATGCTTGAAGAACCCCTCCACCAGTTGTTGTTGCAGCAATTTCTCCAAGAATTACAGACAATAACTTATTTTCAATATATCTAGCATTATTTTGAGTTTTTGTCATTTTAGATAGTGATGCCACTAATGGAAACCCTTTAAATTCATAATCCATAAAAGGCCGTTCTTTTCCATCACTATTTAATTTTTTTCCATCCTCTGGATATTCAAATCTTGTATCCAAATCACTAACAACACTAACAAGGTTGGCTAGTGCAACTTCGTCTGAAGAATATTTTGGATCGTTAAGTTTAATACTATCGATAATTGAGATTAAATCAGTTCTATAATTTATATAATTATCCTCATAAGTTTTACCAGCTTCAAGAAGTTCTGATCTTTCAAAAAACAGTTCATCTAATGGACCAGATTTATCCATTACCTGATAATCAGTCATAGTTTGACTTGGTTTCTCTTTATTTGATTTATTTTTTATTTCCCTTATATAATCAGTTCCCTCTTTGTCACTATCCAGAAGGTCTTCTTTGAGTCCTTTAATATAGTTAACGTATGAATTGGATTTTTCTTTTAGAGATTGTACAAAGGGGTAAACAACCTGATACTCAGGTTGAGATTGCAAATTATCAATAGTAGCATACTTAATAATATTATCATTAGAGATTTGCTGTATACTGGTTTCAAGATCCTCATTAATAACACCAATAGTTGCTAAAACTTCCTTACTAATATTTAACGCAAGCATAGCAATAAACACGAGATACATCATGTTTATCATTTTCTGTCTAGTATTTACTTTTTCTGCAGCCATAAATTATTATTTCATACCCTCAAGCATAGCAGCATACTTAGCATTGAGTTCATTAATAGTATTTTTCATTTGTGTAAGTTCTTCTCCAAGTCCCTCAGGAATGTTCATCGAACCAGTCGATGAATTTATTTCTGACAAATTAGAGCTTAGTGAATCATACAATGCATTAATTTCATTTACTTTTGAAGCAGCACTTGCTAAATTACTATTGTAAGAACTCATATTTTCACTAATATCTTTTGGAACTACGATGGCAGATGTTGCTTTTGCAGCATTAGTTAAATTATTATTTAAAGTGGATAGCCCTGCGACTGTTTGGTCAACAGCGCTCTGTAAATTTTGAGTTTCAGCTTCAATTGTTTGAAGACCTTTATCCTCTACAGATGAATCACCAGTCATGTAACCTTGGACACCAGCAATACCGAAAATTATTGCTTCTGTAACTAATCCAATTGTTAACATTAAATCACCTGTTATCGGACCAAAGTCTTGGTGAGTAATTTTTAGTAGAGCACCTAAGATAACAACTGAGGCACCAACACCAAACATCAATTCAATAACGTTTTCTGGTAAAAATTTCTTTTTTTTATTTGCTTTTTTCATAATTTATAAATTAAAATATTTTATTTGGGTTTTCTTGAAATCCAACATCTTCTCCTAAATAGCTTTGAACAGTTCTGAAACCTATGTAAGATCGTTTTTTATCTTGGTTTTCATAATCTCTTGTTGAAACTTTGAGGAAATGAGCAACATCTTTCCATGAGCCTCCTCTAACGACTTTTCTTTTATTTTCTTTGCTTCCTTCAATATTTGGATTTAAAGTCGACACAAAATCATTAGCACTTTTTTCATAATTTGAATCAGTCCATTCAGAAACGTTACCAGACATATTATAAAGACCATAATCATTTGGCCAATATGACTCTGCTTCAGCAGTATATAAAATCTGATCTGCTATATAATCACCTCTTTCAGGTTTAAAATTGGCTAAAAAACATCCCTTATCATCATATGTATATGGACCTCCCCAAGGATATTCTGCCCTTTCTAACCCACCTCTGGCTGCATATTCCCATTCAGTTTCAGTTGGTAGCCTAAAATCACTGACCAATTGTATATTTTTTCTTGCTTTTCTTTGATGCTGATTTTTATAAAATGTTCTCCAATGAGCAAATGCAGTAGCTTGTTCCCATGAAATACCAACAACTGGATATTCAGAATAAGCATCATGCCAAAAATAATCGTTGTGCATGGGCTCATTGTAACTGTATGAAAAATCTTTGTACCATACTGTAGTATCTGGATATACCTCAACTTCCTTATATTCGCTCCACTTGTCTGGAACACCATCTTCATCACCATCTATGTATTGCCTGTATGAATATTTTAATCTTTTAGTCCTAAAAGCTCTCAATTCATTAGGAGTTTCATCGGCAGGAATAAAAAATCCATCTTTTAACTCATCTTGTCTGGCTCTAAGTGCACTGACAGTAAGATCTGCTCCATTATCATAATCTTTTGATAAATTTTGATAATCAGTATCACCCTCAAGAGTTTTGGCATATTCAATATCGGGATACTGATCTCTATCATAAAAAACCTTTGGTGACCAATCAATTTTCCAAGTTGACTTCTTTTCAATACTAACATTTGTTCCTTGAGATGATTTATATTTTTCGAATGTGGATGCATCATCATCGTCCTCATCAACTTCTCTTGGATATATTGGGAAATAATCAGCTAACTTGGTATTATCATCATCAACTTTTGGTCTTCCTTCTTCATCAAGATTTTCTTTATTCAACACATATGATCTAATTGCCAATTCATGTCTAACCAAAGAATCTCTGACCCAATTAACAAATTGTCTGTATTCGCTGTTTGTTATTTCAGTTTCATCCATGTAAAAGGCTTTTACAGAAACAGTTTTTAATGTAGGATTTTGATCAAGAACAGCACTAGGGTTTGATGGGCCCATTGTGAATGAACCAGATGGAATCAAGACCATTCCATTAGGTTTGTCTGAAAAAAATTTAGCAGATTTCACGCCTATTAACTCTCCTCTATCATTCTTTGAACAAGAGATAAATAAACCCAGAAATAAGACTATAAATAAAAAATTTTTCATAGCTGTTAAATAACATCAATCAAAATTTGTGCCCTAAAATAACACTTTTGTATTAAAATCAAGTTATTTTGTTTTTTAATCTTGTTAAAATCCTTTCCGAAATGATAGAATTTTTAGATTGATAATAATCATTTTTAGTACAAGAAATTATATTTTTTTCAACTGAAATTAATTCATCATTGATAAATTCAACCCACCACTTATCTGTTATTAAACTTTTATAAAATTTGAATTTGTAATTATCTAGCTCTATGTGATAATAAACAAAATCATCACTATCTTCTTCAGGATTCTCATCAAACCTAGAATTAAAACCGTCAATTACGTACCATACAGCTTCAGCTAATAAAGAATTCATAATTGAAAAATCCCAATTTTCAAAAAAAGAAACAACTTTAGATTTTGATCCAGATCCGGAAAATCTTGATAATGAACAAAATTCATAAGTTGTTAGTCCATTAGGATATTGATGGGCATTATTAATATCACCAGATTTTACAGAACTAATATCAAAAGATGTAAGATTAGAGTCTCTTAAAACGGGTTCAGCATTATTAACATCAGATTTAACTTTACCTAAACTTAGCGATTCAAATTTCATCTTATTAATTAATCCGATTTCATCTTGTGATATTAAATGCTTTTGATAGCCAATATTAGAAAATTGATTAAGCTTATTTTCATCATCTAATATTATTCTTGATAAATATGATTCCTCTGTATTGTTATTTTTAGTAAAATCTAACTTATTATTTATAGATACTAAGTTTATAGAACTTAATAAGGGTTTTATAGAGGAGTAAAGACTGGTTGTTAAATTTTGAGAACCACCAACAGTAATAACAAAAATTTGATTCTTTACAAATGAGTTGATTATTTTTTCAAGTGCATAATTGGTGTCTGAAATTTTATTTCCGTTAACAAGACTTCCCATGTCATATATTTTGCTAGTCCAGTTGCCGATGTATAAGCTGTACAATTTTTTTCTGAAGTCTTTATCTGCATTAAATTTTTTATTGATTGATTGATTGTGTCTATATTCTGAAATTGAGAAGATAATAATATTAATATTGGAAAATTCATTGTAGTCATCTCTTCCGTTAATACCTATTTTTTTTCCTAATTGATCAACATTCAGATTATTTGCAAAATCCAATGTATTTTTTTCAACTGAATTAAAATATTCAAGAATCAAAATATTATTTTTTCTTGATTTTTAAATAGTCTTTGGCTTGATTTAGACTAATTTTCAAGGGGTCAACATTTTTAGCAATAGGGACTTTCTTTTTACCCTTGATAATATATATTTTGTTCCATCTGCCTTTTTCAATTGTAATACCTTCGGAAGACCAGTTCATTATAATCTTTTCCTTATCCTTTTTGATTTTTTCCTCAATTAATTCAATACATTCATCCTCTGTTAAACTATCAAAATCATAATTTTTATTAACATTAATAAAAGTATTATTCCATTTAAGATATGGACCAAACCGTCCTTTACCCTTTGTTACATCATGAGACTTGTAAACTAAAATTGGTTTTTGAGCTTCCATTTTTGCTTTAATAAGCTCTATTGATTTTTCAATTGTTATTGTAAAGGGATTAAATCCTTCTGGAATGGGTATAAATACTTTGTTATGACGAATGTAAGGTCCAAATCTCCCAATATTTGCCTCGACTCTTTCATCATCAAAATCACCTACATAAACTGGCAAATCGAAAAGTTTCAAAGCTTCCTCACTAGTAATCTTACTAATTTGCTGATCTGGCAATAAACTTGCAAAAAGTGGTTTTTCTTCTTCATCTACTTTACCTATTTGAGCTATTGGCCCATACTTACCAAGCTTTACGCTCAGTTGTCTGCCTGATTTTGGATCAAGACCAAGAACTCTCTCACCTGTTTCTCTTTTTGCATTTTTTTGTACATCATCAATTACTAAACTGAATGGGTCGTAGAATTTATGTATAATAGCTTTCCAATCCTTTAATCCATTTGCTATTAAGTCAAATTCATTTTCAACAGATGCTGTAAAATTATAATCAATTATGTTTTTAAAATTATTTGTTAAAAAATCATTAACTAAAATTCCTACCTCACTTGGAACTAATTTTCCTTTATTAGAACCATAATTCTCTTTATTAACCTTTTTGCAAACTTCAGAATCAATAATAAATTGAACAATATCTCTTGTTTGGACATTGTTAGTTCCTTTAAAAACATACTTTCTATTCATAACAGTTGTTATCGTAGGAGCATATGTTGAAGGTCTACCAATTCCAAGTTCCTCAAGTTTTTTTACCAGTGATGCCTCAGTAAATCTAAACGGTGGTTTAGTAAAGAATTGGGTAACTAATACTTTTTCTTTTTTGATTATTTCTCCTACATTAAAATTTGGAAGTAAACTATTTTGAGATTCCTCATTAGTTTGGTTATCTTTTGATTCTCTGTATAGTTTTAAAAAACCATCAAATTTAATCACCTCACCATCAGACTGGAAAACACCTTCATGATTGTTAGATTTAACCTTAACAGTTGTTTTGTCAACTTTTGCATCTGACATTTGGCTGGCAACAGATCTTCTCCAAATTAAATCATACAAATTTGACTGATCTGCATCAACATTTTGTATTTTATTCATAAAGTTTGTAGGTCTAACAGCTTCATGCGCTTGCTGAGCGTTCTTACTTTTGTTATTAAAATTTCTTGATTGATGGTAATTGGAACCATATTTTGTTTCAATAGTGTTCTTAATTGAATTTAATGCAGTTTGTGAAAGTGTAACACTATCAGTTCTCATATAGGTTATATGTCCAGATTCATAAAGTCTTTGTGCTGTTTGCATTGTTCTAGAAACACTAAAACCTAACTTTCTAGCGGCTTCTTGTTGCATTGTTGAGGTTGTAAAAGGGGGAGCTGGCTTCTTTGTTAAAGGGCTTTTTTTGATACTGCTAATGCTAAATTTTGCATCTTTAAAACCTTCTAAAAAAGCAACAAAATTATCATCCTCGTTTATATTGAGTGAATATTTAGATTTAAATTTTAAACCCTCTCCATTAACGAACTCAGCTGTAGTTTTATAGGATGATATGGGCTTAAAATTTAAAATTTCTTTTTCTCTTTCTGCAATAAGCCTCAATACAACCGATTGAACTCTTCCAGCTGATAATCCTCCTTTAACTTTTCTCCATAATATTGGAGATATTTTATAACCTACTAATCTATCAATGACCCTTCTAGCTTGTTGAGCATCCACTAGCGATTTATTTATTTTTCTAGGATTCTCAATGGCATTTTTAATAGCTTTTTCAGTAATTTCTCTAAAAACAATTCTTTTTGTATTTGATTCATTTAGGTTGAGGTTTTCAGATAAATGCCATGCAATTGCTTCTCCTTCTCTATCTTCATCACTTGCTAACCATACAGTGTCTACATTCTTTAATTCATTCTTTAATTTTTTTACTAAATCCTTCTTGTCATTTGTGATTTTGTATTTGGGTTTATAATTGTTATCAAGATCAATACCCAATTCGTTAGATGGTAAATCTGCAATGTGACCATTACTAGAAACAACTTTATAATCACCACCTAAAAACTTTTCTATAGTTTTTGCTTTTGCAGGTGATTCTACAATTACAAGATTTTTTGACATTTTTAAAAAGTTGGATGACAAATGTATATGTTTTTTTTAACAAACAAATTTGACATAATATTTTTAGAACAAATTTTAATACCAATTATCAATATTAGAGCCACAATTAAAATAAAAACACGACATTTTGACATGTTTTTATATA
>CEQY01396365.1_pt1 | contig 13958 bp, 17 predicted proteins | sample 361391 | NCBI WGS metagenome assembly CEQY01 (sample SAMEA2621075, study PRJEB7988) | marine metagenome | isolation source: saline water (ENVO:00002010), including | reverse complement strand
TGAACATTGGTGATGTCCGGTACCGCATCGATAGGAAGTTTTTTAAAGGACTCCCAACCCAGGAGGGCCAACATTAAAGTGGCAATAATAACGACCCAACGATAGTCGATAGAAAATTTTACTAGACTTGATATCATAATTTATACTCGCAAATTTTAATGAGAACAGGCATCAACTGTATCTGAGTTGAGATCCGCTTCTGTCATTCTTAAAAAAGGTACACCTGCAATAGCCACGAGATCATTATCCTGCAAATCAACAGAGCTAATTGTGTAACCCTCTTTATTTTGAGAGAGAACTTTCACTAAAATGATTGTGATCCATCCATCCCATTTTCTAAAAACTGCATATGAGTGTTTGATTTTAAGAATCGCTGAATGAGGGACAGTCCATGGCCCATTCCCTTTAAGATTCATAAATTCAACACCTAAATTTTTTTGCGCTTTTTCAGTGAGCTTAAAACCATCTAGTTCGCTATGATCAGTCACCGCACTCCAAGGCTTGAGTTCGACTTTCTTATCACCGGCGGAGTGATCACCTGAAGCCAGGCATAAAGTTGTAAATAAAAATATAACTAAAAATTTCATAAGATGTCCTTATCCATAACCTTTCCATTAAATTTATAAATATTCCAAAGACTTTTAAGGGCGGTCATGATTCTTTGATTTTTTCTTTGGATAAAACTAAGTTTTTTTTCTATTGAATCGAGATACACTTCGTTAGAGATAACACCTCTTTCATATAATTTAGTCAGTCGAGAGTGCTTCTGTAGCAATCGTGTCGTTGAAAGGGAACTCTCTAATGACTCCACTGTGCTCTCATACACTTGCAGTTGTTCAAAGCGCTCATGACTCTCAAAAGCATGAGTGAGCTCAACTATCTTTTTAGCTTTAAGATGATTGCTTCTGGCATAAGCTTTTCCTCCACCATTGGTTTGAAAAAGAGGAAGGGGAAGATTTAGGCTTACCCCCAGCATTTCATTTCGAGTATCACCTTGTTGCTCAATCATGACAGCTGGTCCAACTTGTAAGGTCGGCCAAGCTTTGGAGTTTTCAATCTCAATTTCTGTCTCAGCTATTTTACTTTGAGCATTTAAAGTTTTTATATGAGCTGACTGATCACTATGCTTTTGTTTTTCTACTTGGGGCCAGGTACGAGGAATCTTGGGAAGATAGGGGCTGATCTCATCCAGTGAGTTTCCTGTGGCCACATGAAAAAAAGTGCTCAAGTTTTTTTTCTTCTTGAAAGAGCTCTGATTGAAGGACTTTGGTCTCTTCTAAAGCTACTTCAAACAGGGTCAGAGAAGCCTCTTGTTCCGAATTGAGTGTTGGAATATTGCGTAGTTTTTTTATTACTTGTCTATAAGCCTGCAAGGTTTGATTCACCATTTTCGTTTCTTGTTTCAGTTGCTTGAGACGATAAAGAGCTGTGATGGTCTCTAATTTTACCTGAACCTGCCGCTCTTTGAGACTGAGGTTTGTACTGGCCAAGATAGATTTAGCCTTATTGATACGAGCATTCCGTTTTCCCCCCAACTCTAATTTAAATTGAATATTTGCTTCCAGCTCACTGTTTACCTGGCCTGCATCTTCTCCTTTGACATACCTAGAATTAATCACCGGGTTCGGTATCTGAGCCGCTTGCTCCTCTAAGCTTTGGGAGCTTTGAATTTCATACCTACTCTTTTGTACGCTAGGGTGAAACTCCATAGCGCAATTAATGATATCCTCAGTATTTTAGGCAGCGGGCATTCCCTATGGGTTCCATGCAGATGTTTTTTTTGCTCGGCATGGGTGTGTTGAATTTCTGAAGCTTGTGTCTCAAGACACAATAAAAATAATAATAAATAAATCATAAAACATATCTCTAATTAAGTGAGTAAAAGAAAAAAGTTCTATGCAAAGAATGGGGGGTTGACTGCAGGCTCGATATGGGGAGAGATGTAATTATTGAAGTAATACCAATGATTACTAAGACTATAAACATTGTTCTTACACATGTGAGCCGTTTGAGGAGAATGATAGAGTGTGGCATGAACTGAAGAGCATAGTTTTTGACAGCAGTCTTTTTCTTCCGAGCAATCATCGTCACAATCATCACAATGAATAAGAGGTGAAATAAGCTGAATATCTGTAATCTTATTTAGAGATGCTTCCGTGTAAGAAATATCTATATGCGCATCAACGGCTTCTGAATAAGCGGTGTTGATGAATAGGCATAATGTAAAAAGCATAAGAATACGCAACATAGCAATAATCTATCCTAATTATTTTCTTCTGAAAAGTGAAACAGTACTTTCTTAAAATAAACACTGATCCAAATCAAGACAGCTATTCCCAGCATCAAGGCGGTGTAACCTAAATGACGGATATAAGATCCTTCGATAAAAAGGGCACTTGCACGGGTAAAGGCGGCTATGAGTAATATTATACCTAGCGCAAGAGCAGGCCACTTTTTAAATTCTATATCAAGAGACTCATTGCTATGGGCGACGATCACTCTACTTGCAACCATTAAGGTCATTAAGCAGTAGGAGCCTATATAAATAAGGTGTTTGAAGTGAATAGTGTATTCAGTACCAAAGCAAATAACCCAAGAGCCAAATAATAACATAAAGCAAGAGAGTTTGAGTACTTTGCCATGCCATTTTTGAGATTTTACCTTTTCATGTAAACGCCAGTACTTGAAGGAAAAATAAGTGATGACAATCCCCCTTATAACAAAAGCTGTACTCACCAAGCCAAATCCTTCTAAAACTAGACTTAAAATAAAAGCGATGAAAGCAAATATTATATCCCTTGGAATAATAGAAAGAAATCTTTTAGGTTGTTCATATCGCCTTCTTTGTTCTGCAACACTCTCAACGAATCCAAGAATACCAGGGATCAACCGACCTCCCACCCCGAGAATAAAACAAGTCACCATGCCATCATAAAAGAAAAGCTTTCCCCAAGGTTTTAAGGCACCAAATATTCCAGATTCCAAAGCAGCTAAAAAATTCAATGAGCTTCCTAAGAGTCCCAAGACGACTCCCAGTCCAACAAAAACAAATGTAAAAGGAGGATTTTGCTTTCGGACGACAAAACGAGGTACGGCAAAGAATAAAAAGGTGACCCACCCTGAAGCAATAAACGCCCAGTAGAAAATATGGCTATCTAAAAAGTAACTAAAAACAACTCCCATTAAATGGACTATGAATATCACTAATTCCCATAGGGATAAAAAGTTAGACCCAGTGAATCGAGGGATTGCTGTCAGTAGAAACCCAAGTATAGAAAAATATAAAAAACCACCTACAAAAAGAGTGGCATGTTGAGTAATAGGCGCCTCACCTATCCCAAAGAACGCATACGTAAACCAAAGTGAACAGCCATAGAGCAGACAAGCAATCGCAAGAGGAAAAAAGAATCGAAATGGATCTTTACAAAGATGATTAAACATTAAGTACATTCTTACTATTATCTGCCCAGCTGGACTATGATATTTATCAGGTTCAGAGCAGCTCCTCTCCCTTCTTAATGAGATGGAGTGATTTTAATAATATCCTAGCTGATTCTTGTGGAGCATGAAAGCCATTTGAGTTTTCAGCTTCTGCAAAATCAAATAAAAATTGAGCATCTCTTTGGATCCCTCTTAGTTTATCAATTTGGGGATGAGATGGGTTGTTCTCTAGTTTTTTGATGAACTTCACGAGCGCATCAAATACTATATCTTTCATCTCATGGTTTTTATCTTGTATATTATTCACTCTTTTTAGCAGCATCTCTTCCGATACATTGTGGCAGCTTCTACAAGAACGACCAATTTTAAGCATAGGACTATTCACATGGTGATCAGTTATCTTTGCTGCCCCAACTTTTTTGTAGGGCATATGGCAATCAACACAACTGACTCCGCTTTGAGCGTGAATACCTTGTGAGAACATTTCGAATTCTGGGTGTTGTGCCTTAAGAACATTAGCCTTCGTTAATTTATGTGCCCAATCACTAAAACCAATTTCATTATAATAAGCCAAAATGTTGTCTGCCTCTAGACCTTTTGTCCAAGGGTAAGTGAGGGTTTTATCCTTACCTTTAAAATAATATTCAACATGGCATTGAGCACACACATGAGTTCTCATCTCTTGCCTAGAAGCCATGGTGTTCACATCATAATTAGCCACGCCTTGATATTTTTTAAACTCCTTTATTCCCTTCATAAATGCAGGCCGGGTGACCCTTAAGGCCATATCCTTTGGATTATGACAATCGATACAACTTACAGGGTGATCGACATGTTGAGCCGCTTGAACGTAGGGTAATTTATTAAGTGCATGAAATCCTTTTTCTAGATCCCCTTGACCTAACTTAACCATCCCCACATAAGTTGAGGCATGACAATTTATACATGTTCCTGGTTGTCCCACTTTCTGTCTTTCTGTATAGAGCTGGTCTTGCAACATATATGCATGCCCTCTTTCTTCTCGAAAATCTTTAGAGAAAGCATAGCCCGCCCACATAGTAATAAATCTCTCATCAATCTTTAGTTTATCTTGTGCGACAACTTCTCTGGGGTCTTCAGGGCTCCTTTCTCTCTCCACGGCTTCACTTCCCCCATAACGCGTACGGATTTGATCTACAGTTTTAAGATAATCCTCGTATTGCAATGGATAATTTACGCCCCACACAGCCGGATTATCTTCCAACTCCGAAATGGGTTGCACACGAGTCCCTAAGTACTTTGCTTCTGATTTGCGCTCCATAATATTGAGAATAAGAAGGATACAAGCGGTGGAGATCGCAATTGATAAAGTGACAATTAAGATTTGTTTTTTCATTTCATATGTCCTACTTCCGAATGGCAGTGAATGCAATTACTCTCAGCTTTTATATGCTGATGTGAGAACAAGTCTCCATGACATTTCAAACATGCCTTATTGGTTATATCTACATTATAATCAGTAATTTGTAAGGGCCAAGGGTGATCACCAGTGGTAAATGCGACACCATGATTCCATCCGTTGATAGCCTTAGATATATATTTTTGAATAAATCCATCTGGTGTGTGGCAACTATTACAATTAGTCACATGATGGTGTGAAGATTTCTCATAAGCATATAAGTGGTCTTGCATAATATGGCAATTGGCGCAGACCTGAGGATCATCCGATAGATAAGAATAACCTTTTGAATAAATAAAAGTTGATACGACAAAACTTGGCGGAGCTATGATAATAAAATACCAAAAGACGACCCCAAAACCACTCAGAGTAAATGTTGATAAAATGATATCTCTTATTTTCAAAAATAATCCTTATATCGCAGGCTTAAAAGAATAAATAAACCGTAGCTATATGCTCAGAGATGTCTCCACTCTCACGAGGAATAAATTGATTAAGATAACCCAATTCTAAACGATTACTTGCAAAGAACTCTTGTTTTACACCTATAAAAAAGCGGTTTCGATCTTGAGTATCATGACCGTTCCAACTGGTTTCATTTAAGTTGATAAAAACCTCGTCCCACACCACAAGGGCATAGTTTTTATCATCCCTTTGTTCTGCTCGCAGTAAATATCGTAGCCTTCCTGCAGCTTCAAAGCTCTCAGTTGTTTCTTCCAGATGTCTTGTCTCAACTCTTACTCGGTGAGAAAACTTATAGTTTGATAAGTTTCCATAACTCTGAGTATGTTGCAAGGTGAAGCGGTGCTCTTTATTTAGACCTGATTGAATAAAAGCATAAAGATAACCTAGCCCCTGTCGTTCATTGAGTTTTTGTAGCACTCCCGTTCGGTAAAGCACTTGGGCGGCGTTTCCTTCATCTAAATTATAACGAAGTTGAGTTTCGATCCAAAAACTATAGTTCTCGGTAAGCTTTTTATTTGCAAAGGTTCCCAGCCACATTCCCTTCTGATCTTCTGCGGCCAGGGCCATATTCATACATATCACAAAAAAGATTATTACCTTCATAGAAATTTATCCTTTAAAACTTCTGCGTCTTCTGGCTTTTTTACTCATACTTAGTTTTTTCTTTGGTTTAGCTTTCGCCTTCCCTTTTCCTCGACGTCCATCTCTACCTCTGACAGGCCTGGGGCTAAACGTAAGTTCTTCATGAAAAGGCTGCTCCGTATCTACGGTGATTTTTTTCCGGATATGCTTTTCAATTGTGTGCACATGATTCATTTCTTGTTCATCACAAAAAGAAATCGCAAATCCTTCTCTCCCCGCCCTAGCCGTTCTTCCAATACGGTGAACATAACTTTTTGGGTCTTCGGGTAAATTATAATTGATCACGTGCGAGATATGACTGACATCAATTCCACGAGCAGCGATATCGGTTGCCACTAAAATTTTAATCTCTCCCTCTCTAAATTTTCGAAGAGCTCGCTCGCGATTATTTTGGGATTTATTACCATGAATAGCGGCAGCTTTGATAGATTCCTTCTCAAGCATTCTCACCACGCGATCCGCTCCATGCTTTGTGCGAGTGAATACAAGAGCACTGGTGATATCTTGTTCTTGAATAATTTTGGTTAAAAGAGCAACTTTATTGTCTTTCTTGAGATAGTTCATCGTTTGCGTGATTTTTTCTACCGTTGTAGATTCTGGAGTGACCTCTACTTTTTTAGGGTTCTTTAAAAGTCCCTTCGCCAGATCTTCGATATCTCGAGGCATCGTCGCAGAAAAAAGCAGAGTTTGTTTATTTTTAGGCAAACGAGCAATCATCTTTTTTACGTCATGGATAAAGCCCATATCCAGCATACGATCAGCTTCATCTAAGACAAAGATCTCCACTTGATCGAGCTTTATGTCTTTTGATCCCATCAGATCCACCAAGCGACCAGGTGTAGCGACGACAATATCCAGTCCAGAGCGAAGAGCGTTCACCTGAGGTGTAGCTCCTACTCCCCCAAAGATCACTTTCGTTCTTAAGTTCATTCCTTGAGAATAAGTTTTAATGCTCCCATCAATTTGGGTAGCGAGTTCACGCGTCGGAGTGAGAATCAACACTCTTGGAGATTTGGCCTCCAATTTTTTGGGGTTAAGTGCCAGATGATTAATGATAGGGAGTGAAAACGCAGCGGTTTTACCCGATCCGGTTTGAGCAATTCCTAATAAATCTTTTCCCACCAATAGCTCCGGTATTGCCTGAGCTTGGATCGGTGTTGGGTTTTCATAGCCTTTCATCTTTATGGCTTCGTGAATCTGAGGTTGTAAATTAAGTTCATTAAAAGTTATCATTTTTTGATTTCCTATTTTAAAAGTTTTGTCATGATGCGATCAAATGCATTTGCAAATCGCACCTTATCTTTGGTGCCTAATGGCGGTGGCCCTCCGGTATCGATGCCACTGTCTCTGAGCTCTTGCATAAAGTTTCGAACTGACAAGCGCTCACTTATATTTTCTTCGGTGTAAATTTCTCCCCTGGGGTTAATGGCGGTCGCTTCTTTCTCCACCACTAAGGAGGCAAGAGGAATATCCGCAGTTATGACTAAATCTTGGGGATCTAAATGTTCGACGATATAGAAATCGGCCATATCATCACCTTTTTCAACTTGAATCAGGGAGATATGGGGGGCTTGGGGTATCTGCATGTAGCTATTGGCCACCAAGCAAACATCCACTTTCAGCCTAAATGACGCTTTAAACACATGCTCTTTGACCATCTTCGGACAAGCATCAGCATCAATCCAAACTTTCATTAAGTTCCTTTAAGTTTTAATCTTGCGGCTTTGTAGCATGCATATTGCGCCATGACAATAAAGCACTAAATTTAATGAAATTAATACTATAAGGACTATTATGGCCAGAAGCGAACCTTCGGCAGTATCTATTGGAGAGATATTAAAACCTAGCTCCTTTTTCGAGAGCTAGGTCTTAAAATTAACTTCGAGATTTTGTTTCGGACTTACCTAGCAGTTTTTTGAAAAAACTTCCTTTACCGCTTTTAACCTCAATTTTTTTGGAGGAAGAAGAACTCTCAGAGTTTTTGGGAATCATGACCTCTAAAACTCCGTCTTCTAAATTTGTTTCTATTTTTTCAATATTCGCATTTGAGGGAATTGTTATCGCTCTCGAAAAAGAACCATAACTTCTATGCCCATCCTCTTCCGAATGATCTTCACGATGACCCTTAATAGATAAAATATTTCCCTCTACCGTAATATCAATATTCTCTTTTTTTACCCCAGGAAGATCAACTTCCAGCAAAAAGGCTTTGTCTGTTTCAGTGAACATTGAGTTTTGCAGTTGATCTAAAGATTTATTCATAGAACCTTGTTCCCACAAGCTCAACATTCTACTCATTGTTCTTTCCATGTCTCTAAACATAGAATCCATTTCAAAAAAAGGACTTCTGTTAGAGAAAGTTGTCAAATGTTTGTTCATAATTACTCCTCGGTTAAAAGTTATCCATTTTTCAAAATAAAATAAACGTGTTCCTTTTTCTTCTATCGCCTTTGATTCTTTTTTTTAAATATTATCAAACGGCTCTCTCTCTCTAAAACTGGGTTTCAATATAATTATTGTCAAGAGCTAGAACTCTATCAGGGAAGGAAAATAAGGTTTCGGGATTTTGTAGAACGATATTGATCTTTTATAGTCAATTGAGTCCCCCCTTCACTGCGATAGCTACCTTCAGGTGGGTACTGCTGACAAGCAATTTGTTGTGACACTAATTCTTGAAAGGGATTGAGAAAGGAATCGAGTGGGCTATTTTCGATATTAAGCCTATTGAGTTCTTTCAAAACAATTTGCACGGATTCAATTGTGCTGAGACATTGGGGGTGTGGTTGTTGCTTTACTAAAAAACCAGATCTTTTCTTGGGCTCAAAACTGAGGGAATTTAATTGATGTAAATTGGAACTCTCTTTGTACATTTTTTTTGCTAGATACCAAGTGGCATCGATGACAATAATGAGATTACTTCCTCTGAGTTGCTTTGGCTTTTCTTCTTTAATGTCAGAAAGATTTAAACTTTTCTCATTAGGATAAAGGACAAAACTATTATGAGTTGCAATTAATTCATTCAAACGTTTATTGTGGGTAAAATCCACATCCACCATGATCTCAGAATTTTTCATTTGCAAATGAGTCAGCCTTCCCGTGGCTATTCGAACCTTTTTAAATTCTTTGGGATGCATGAGGATGACAAATTTTGTCTTGGTTTCAATGGGAGACAAATGATCGCACAAACACGACTTCTGTGGTCTAAAGCATTTGAGGCAGCGATGAGTGAGGTCATTTTTAATGAAAGACATAGTTTTATTATAACGAGATTTAGTATAAATTCACGACCTATTTCTATTTTTCTAAAATAAGAGGCAAACTAAGTCATGTTTAATTAGGACGAGTCAATATTTTTACTTCCTGTAATACCTTAACCAGCTCATTCTCATTACGACAAACGGGAAGCAAGTTTTTTCTATTGAGTTGTTTGATCACCACTATTCCTTGGTCCAACAGTCTTTGTTGCGAACTTTTTTTAAGAGAATGAAGTGATGTAATGGGATAAACTTTATATTTTTGGATAAGATCAATAAAGTTATTCTTGCGTGGGTAATTCATAGCATAAAGAGATAGATTCACCCCGCGAGCGTATTTGATGGCGTCTTTGGAGAAAAAAGTATTGGTAAAAAGCGCCGGCTGAAATTCCTCTCGCGGATTTCCTTCCTTGATATCTAAAAATCGTGCATGTACATAGAGCGGTACTTTTATGTCATTTTTAATATTTTTTTTGTTATGAAACTTACATTCCCCATAAATACACCCATCATCTCTTTTTGCAATGAGATCCACTTCATGCTTAACCCACTTCCCTTTTTTTATAACCGAAACTCTTGTGGTATAACCTTTGACTTTTAATAATTCTGCACAAAGGATTTCAAAAGGATAGCCTGTTGGACCTAAGCTGTAGATAGCTTGTTTAAGATTATAATTGGCCGCTAGGACTTTAGATTTTCTCAGCAATAATTTATAAGTCTTGTAATTAAGTTCAGCGGTAGAAAAATATTTTTTTATATCTCCGAGCTCTTCCACCAGATTATTGGCCTGGTGTTTGGTGACACCACTTTTGCGTAAACTTTTTCTATATTTACTAAAGTCAAAAGGTTCTTCGTTTTTTGATCTTTTTTGAATTAGATTGTTCTTCATTTTTTCAGTTCTCAACTCAAATCAATCAGCTCATTTGCTTTGGCAATGATCACATTAACATTAATGCTATCCTCCAACACATTTTTGAAATGTTCAAGAACTTCTGATTCACCATGATTGAGTATGATGGTTTTAAGCTGATCCATTCGCTTCACTAAGCCGATCAGCTCATGGCGATCAGCATGTGCCGACAGTCCCTCAAGAAGCTTTATTCGTGCTCGGACATCTACTTTTTGCTTCCCTACCTTAATTGTCTTTGCTCCCTCTAAGAGCTGACGTCCTAAAGTCTCTTCAGCCTGAAACCCCGTGAGAAGAACAGTATTATAATCTCTCACCAAGACTTCAGGAAGATAATTCATAATCTTACCTCCCCCCAACATGCCACTGGAACTCACCAAGATAAAAGGAGGCATCATTTTTTTTAATTTTTTTACATCTTTTCCAAACCTCACCAGCTTTACACAGGAGAGCACATCATCAAACTCTTTTGAGGTGAGTTTTAATTCGCTACAGTTTTTGGCATACAAATCCGTCACCTTCACACCCATAGGTGAGTCAAGAAAAACCGGCAACTGCAAATGAGGATCAGATTCAAACAACTCCCAAATCAGTCTTAGTATCATTTGGGTCCTGCCAATAGCAAAAGCGGGGATAAGCAACACTCCCTTTTTCTGGATAATTTCTTCTACTTCCTCTCTCAGTAAAGCAAGACTTGAAGCTTGAGAATGTATTCGATCGCCATAAGTTGCTTCTAATTGAACTGTTTGTGCATCTAAAGGAATATCCGGCGTCATATGAAGAGGATCATCTTGGCGGCCGACATCACCAGAAAACAGGACGACGTTTTCATTTGACTGAATCCTGACACTCGCCGCTCCCAATATATGTCCATTAGGATGAAAGGAAACTTGGCAGTCACTAAAGCTTATTTTTTCATTATAAGAAACTGTTTTTATATTTGCATTAACCAGATCAATATCTTTTTGCTCAAAATAGAGTCCTTCTATTTTTTCCTTTTCTGTTTGTGATTCAAGAATAGATAATGAGTCATCCAGCATTATCTTGATAAGTTCTGCAGTCAATGGAGTGCAGTAAATGGGCTTAATAATACCATGATGAAAAAGGTAAGGGAGATAACCTGCATGATCAAGATGGGCATGTGTGATAAAGATAGCGTGGATATGACGTAGAGCTTTCGTATTCACACTCACATTTTTTTTCTGTAGTCTTTCTCCCCCTTGAAACAGGCCACAATCTATCAAATAACTATGGTCATGAAGCTGAAGTAGCGTTTTAGAACCAGTGACAGTTTGGGTTGCTCCTAGAGGGAGTATTTTCATGCTAGGTTCTAATCGCAATCACATCACAGTGGACATGACCAGTCATATAATTAGTAAAAGAGCTATGGAAGACATCCACAAGTTTATCTTTTTTAGGAGTCAAACAAACCAAAGCGTCTGCATTGACTTCTTTGAGATACTCCACCACTTGATGTTTTGGTCGACTTGAACTCACCACTTCAGTTGCAAACTGCTCCTTAGGAAGCTGAGGAAATTTATCGTACAGCTGATCGAGCTGTTCTTTCATCTTAGATTCAATATCTTTAGCCTGCTTTTCATTGGGATAAAATGCCACAATCATATCTCCTGGATAGTTATAGGCATCTTTATTCCATACATGTAAAAGTGTGACTTTAGTATCAGCATAAGAAAAATAGTTAGATAATTTACTTAATGCGTTTAAAGTGTTTTCTTCAAAATTATAACAAACGACTATATGTTTCATAGGCACTCCCTTTGATACCTATTGTATATAATATATTTAAGCTGAAATATGATCTTAATCAGGTTTTAAAATTCAGAGAAATTTTCACATTTCGTTCACAAAACGAAACTTTAGATTATTTAATATTTTGGGTAGGAAGTTCATTATCTCCCACATCGCTTGTACTTTTAATTCCTAATTGTCCTTGATTATTTCTTCCCCAACAACGGACTTTCCCAGTGGTTAAAGCCGTGCAGGTATGAAAAGACCCGGCATCTATGTGAGCGACTTTTGCACCGGCTAAATTGACATTGGTTATAAGAGACTCATTGTCGCCTATATTTTCAACATCACCTCTACCCAACACACCATAGCTACCTGAGCCCCAGCAGCGAACGTCTTTAGTAGCGAGAAGTGCACAGGTGTGATATTGCCCGGCAGAGATTTGTGTGACAGTCGCACCACCAAGTGTGACGTTAACTGTGGGGTCTTCATTATCCCCAATGGTCTCTGTGCTATTAATTCCTAAATTACCATGAACATTTCGTCCCCAACATCGAACATCCCCTGAGGTGAGAAGGGCACAAGAGTGGTGGGCCCCTGCCGCGACTTGTGTGGCACTCTCCCCTCCAAGATTCACATCAACCGTGGGATGTTCATTATCACCAATGAGATAATTATCTCCAGACTTATCTCCAATACCTAGTTGCCCATACTGATTATTCCCCCAACAACGTACACCTCCGGTGGTAAGAACAGCGCAGACATGCTCGTCTCCACCATCTATTTGTGTGACGCTAGCCCCACCTAAATTTACATCTTGAGTAGGGAAATCAGTGCGTCCCACATCAACAGTATTAGGAAGGCCCAGTGGTGCATTATAATTATTTCCCCAACAGCGCACATTTCCTGTCTCCAATAAGGCACAGGTAAAGCGTTTTCCGGCCGTAATTTGGGTGGCCTTCACTCCACCTAAATTTACATTTTCAGTCACAAACTCATCATCACCAATGATAACTCTGCGGCCTAAACCTAATGCTCCAGAGTTTCCATTTCCCCAGCACCTGACGTCACCGGTATCTAAAAGGATACAAGCATGATGTGTACCCATCACAACTTGCGTCGCTTTTATTTTTCCAAAATCTCCAAAGTTTAAATCATAGCTGGGATGCTCATCATCACCAATGACCAGTACTTTCGAATTAAGCCCAAGAATTCCATAACCATTTCCGCCCCAACATCTCACCCTTCCATTATTTCTTAGAGAGCAACTTGAAATATATCCCGCTGCGACTTGAGTGATATCAGCTAATGAGGGGTTAGATATAAAGCCTCTAAACTCTTGGTCTAAATGACTTTCGTCCGTCTTAGACCCGCCAGATTCATTGGTTACTGTCGAGTTATTAAAACAAGCAAACGTTATGAATATCAATATTGTCAGTAAAAAGTGTTTCACATCATTCTTATCGAAAAAAGACTTTGTATACTTGAGATAAATGCAGTGTTTCGATCAGGTATAATTTAGAAAAGAGAGCCTATCTTTAATAAATATCTCTTAGGGCCTTTAAAAAGATCTCACCGTACCTTTTGAGTTTCTTAGGGCCCACTCCATAGATCTCTTCAATCTCGCTTAGTTCAGTTGGTCTGATATGAGCGAGCTCAATCAGAGTCTTATCCGGGAAAATGCGATAGGGTTTTGTTCGTCTGCTTCTTGCTAACTCTCTTCTAAAATTTTTGAGATAGAGAAAGAGCTCTTCTTCAGATTTATCTGAGAAAGATGGAACTGCTTTCGTTTTTGATTTAGTTCTCGTCTTTTTTTTGCGCGTTTTCGTTTTATTAACGGCTGCTTTTTTGCTGCGATTAACTTTTATATCTTCAATCAGCCAAACTTCTTCTTCACCTCTTATCACTGGCAGCGCTTTGGCAGTAAGCTCAATTTTAGATGTGCCATCCATGCGCATTTTTAGCCTACCGCCGGCGATCAACTGACGATAGATGGCGCGCCACTTATCTTCAACAATCTCGCTTCCTTGGTTAAAACTTTTGATCAGATGATGTTCATTTT